>Ga0207667_10001007_pt1 | contig 35971 bp, 24 predicted proteins | sample KBSCornC52_FD_184301 | JGI IMG/M metagenome (GOLD analysis project Ga0207667, IMG submission 184301) | Corn rhizosphere microbial communities from Kellogg Biological Station, Michigan, USA - KBS Corn C5-2 (SPAdes) (version 2) | ecosystem: Host-associated > Plants > Roots > Rhizosphere > Soil ...
AAAGCCTGTCCGGGGGAAAGGATGTGGCCAGGTCATTGGCATAGCTCTCATAATAGTCGGTGGCTGATGCAATGATGTCGTTCTTCACATATTTACCGCTGCCTGCATCCAGCTTGACGCCAGGAAGGATCACGCCATCATGATAAACATGCCCATCCACCGACTGTGCAGGCGCCACAGCATCGTGCGTCGTTTGGATCTTCTTACCGCTGGCATCGATATAATACGCCAGTCCGCCATGTTGCTGATCGCGATATTGCAAGGTGCTGGCCAGTTGACCGATCCCCGTCAGACGCTGATTGGTATAAGAGAAGATCGTACCGCCAACTTTATAATCCAACCCGATACGGAAGTTGAAATTCTTGTAGCGCATGTCGGAAAGCACCCCGCCATATAGTTTCGGAGCAATATTCCCCTTCGTGATCATCTTGTTGGGGTCGGAGTCCAGCGTATAGATGCCACTGTTATTGACGACCTTATTTCCCTGATCATCCCGCGTGAAGTCATAGGTTTTGATCTCTCCGACCGGATGCCCTACATCCGCACGTATGCTGGTGGCGGCGCCGTTGATCAGACCCTTGAATGTATATTGTGTAAGATTCCCATATAGATTTATTACTTTCGAAAACTGTCTTGATCCGTTGACCGTGATGTCCCAGCGGAAGTCCTTTGTCAACAGGGGCGTACCGGTTACAGAAAATTCAAAACCCCAGTTCTTTACGTCCCCGGCGTTGATCAGCAGCGCAGTTGAGCTGGATGCCGTTGACACAGGGAGATTGATGATCTGATTATACCGGTGGTTGGTATAAAAATCCATGTCGAAGCTCAGACGGCTATCCTTGAAGAAACTATTGGCGATCCCGATTTCAAACTCCTTTTTCATTTCAGGCTTTAGTGCACCCGGCAGGATCCTGGCATCGGGCGTCACCGACACAGCCTGCACCCCCGTACCGGAAATATAGTTCAGATCATACTGATGGTTGGCAAAATACTGGGCCGTACCATTACCTACGTTGGCCCATGCCAATCTAAGCTGGCCCCTGTTCATAGAAGGAATGGCAAACCGGTCTGTATAGTTCCAGGTAAGACTGACGCCCGGATAGAAATACTTGTTCCGCCCCGGAGGCAGCGTCGAGTTCCAGTCCTGACGACCCTGGAATTCCGCGTAAAGTTCATTCTTCCAGGATACGGTAGCCGAAGCAAATACGCTGTACATTACGTCGTTGCCACGGGAATAGCTTCTAATCTCATACAGATTGCCTGCGCTGGGTATACCCGCCATATTGTTCAGCGAATACCAGCCGGGGAAGTTCAAACCACCAGTGGTGCCCGTTGAAAGGCTTTCATTCTTACGCAGACGGTAAGCAAAACCACCAAAGGCGGACAGATGAATATCCTTGTCATGGAAATCATTGTCATAGTTCATCAATGCCTGATAGGTCTGGATGGAGTTGTTTTCCTTTATAATTCTGTACTGCCCGCCTGACACGGAGGGAAGAATGCGTGTTACGCTGACTTCCGAGGTATAGGTGGTATTGTCATAATCCAAACCGAACTGTCCGACCATGGACAAATGCGGAGTAAACTGCAGCGTCATCTTCGCGGAGTTGATAAAATGGACTTTATCATCCTTCTGACGGTTGCGGTCCAATGCCCACAGGTACCCACCGATATCTACGGCGCCCGTATTGCTGATGGCATTGCTCAGGTCCCGCTGATAACCCGTTCCATCCAGGAACCAGTTATTATACAGCTGGTGGTAGTCGTAATCCACCGGGAAACCCCAGGCTACACTGCCACCGTTGCCTTCCCGGCGATTTTGGGAAATAATATTGTAAATATTCGACACCAGCTCGAAGCTTGCCAGCTTGGATGCTCTGATATTACCATTGAAGCTAAAGGTATTCCGTTGCTGGTAGCTGTTCGGGCTAATGATATCGGTGTACTTGTAGTTCGTATAGCTGGCGCGGAGGCTGCCTTTTTCGTTGCTGCCGGAGATGGCCACATTGGCATTATAGCTATGCCCCGTCTGGAACATATCCCGATAGCTGTTGTACGGCAGGTTCTTTTGCAGCGTGCTGTCATAAGCCATCACTGTAGAACCATCGAATTTGGGACCGAAGCTAAAACGTTCGTTGGGTATGCTCCGGACCCTCTGACCGTTGCGCATCACATAAGTAGTGTCGTAAATGCTGCTGCCCAGACCGTATTCCTTCTGCAGGTCCAAATAGGACTTGGGCTGCTCCACTGTATACTGCAAGGCGCCCGTCATACCAAAACCTTTGGCGTTTTTACCGCTCTTCGTGGTAATTATCACCACGCCATTGGCCGCATCCGTACCATACAACACAGTGGCCTTCGCGCCTTTCAGGATATCGATGGATTCGATGTCTTCCGAGTTGATATCATTGATATTGGAGCCATAGTCATAACCCGCGCCGACGGTGCCGCCCATCTCGGTAATTCTGTCGTTGATGACAACCCCATCCACAACGAATAAAGGCCGGATATTCTCAGCGGAATTAAGACTAAAATTACCCCTGATATTGATCTTCAAACCACCCATCGGACCTGCCGCGCCGGTATTGACGCCCACACCGGACGCCTTGCCATACAGGGCCAGAAAAGGGTTCATCGTAGCGCCCGACTTCAGCAGCTCATCCCCCTTGATCGTAGCAATGGAATAACCCACCGACCTTCTTTCTCTTTTCACCCCAAGGGCCGTTACTACCATGTCCTCGATATTGCTGGCGGCAGCCATCATACGGACAGTGATATTGGTACGCCCATGCACCCTTACTTCCTGGGTAGCATATCCTATGCTGGAGAATACCAGGACCGCGTCCGCGTCCGCCGCATCGATGGTGAATTCCCCGTTGGCATCCGTAGCAACCCCTTTCCGGGTGCCTTTTATGGATACCGATACCCCGCTCACAGGTTTGCCTGTGGAATCCACCACCCTCCCCTTTATCTCCTGCACCACCAGGGGCGGAGTCTCCACATTCCCGGCTACACGATCCACACGCGCCCTGATAACCACCGTCTTGTTCAGGATGGAATACTCCAGCGGCTGACCCATAAAACATATAGCCAGCGCGTCCTCCAGACGCATGTCATGCACGTCGATATCGACCTTCCTGGCCTTTGCCAGGACTCTGTCATTATATAGGAATGTGTACCCCGTCTGTTTGGTTATCTTTTTGAAAACAGACCCCAGATCCGCATTTTTTTGATTGAGAGAGACCGTTTGCTCGTACGAGCGCGCAGACACCTGCATTAGTACGACGAGAAGTAAAAAGCTGGTTAATTTCATGACTCGCAGCAGTTTGGTTTGATGGCGAAAAAGCTCCCTTATGGGCAAAGCTTTGCCATTTGCAGTCAAATGCATAGTTTTGATTGGTTTAAGTTAAACAATGTCTAACCCCGTTTACCGGGGATCCCTTATGGCTTGTTGACTTGACCATACCAACGGACTCCGACCGCCATCGGGTCCGTTTTTGATTTCAGCCAACGTACATACAAATTTGTCTCTTATCTCCTCACAGTGACCATCTGTCCTGTCACATCGAAATGCACCGTCCCTGTCAGCTCCAGCATCTTCAGCACCTGTGATATATTTTCGCTGCTGGGTATCGATCCGGAAAAAGACTCGTTCTTGATGCTCTCGCTCGCATAGACCACCTGCACATTATACCAGCGGGTCAGCTGCCGCATGATCACCGCCATACCCGCACTGTGAAATTGTATCAACCCGTTCTTCCAGGCCACCGCCTGCTCCACATCCGCGTCATGTATCACCTCCATTTTGCCGTTCTTATCCCATACCCCCTGCTCCCCTACCTCCAAAGCCCTGCTCACTTCGCCGGCCCCTACCCTGACAGATCCTTCCAGCAGCGTGGTCCGAACGGCCGTCTCATCCTCATACGCCATGATATTGAAGCTCGTCCCCAGCACATCTACCTGCATATCCCCAACTTTCACAACAAAAGGCTTCGAAGCATTACGGGCCACTTCAAAATACCCTTCCCCCTTCAGTGACACCTCCCGCGTGGCGCCCTTGAACACGGTCGGGAACACCAGCGTGCTGGCCGCATTCAGCCAGACCTTCGTACCATCCGTCAGGGTCACCTGGTATTTCCCGCCATAAGGAGTGCTGATCGTATTATAACGCATCTCTTCCTCCGCAGCCCCCACGCCCTCATAACCCAGCCTGCCATCCTGCATCTTTATTACCTTTACATCCCCCTGCTGCGCCAGCTTGCCATTGGCCGCGCTGTCCAGTACGATCGTCTTGCCATCTGCCAGCGTAAGCAGGGCCCTGTTCCCGCCAGGCGCCACATCATGGATCACCGTCTTTGCCACCGGCATTCCTCCCGTCTTCTTTATATGGGGAAAATAGTCCCTCAGCAGATAGCCCGAGACCATCAGTAGCAATAGCAGCGCCGCCACACCCACCATCCAGGGCATCCTGATAACCCGGGGACGTATAATATTGTTAAGCACCCGCCTCCCCGATGCCTCCGGCATCGGACGCTCAGGAGCATAGATATCCCAACAATCCTTTAAGACCTCCATGAATGCGTCATCCTCCCTGCCTTCATGGATCATCTGCAGGAACTCCAGCCGCTCGCTCTCCGTACAGCTGTCCGTAAAATATCGTTCAAAAAGATACCTGATCCTTTGTTCCGTCATAATAATAGGGGTAACTACATAAGTGGGACAATCGGGAAAAGAAAAGGTGGTAATGGAAGGAAAAGAAAAGAACGGGCCGGAGGTCCGTTGTCCGTAACCGCAAGGTTACGACCGAGAAGGACCGTGGCGAAGCAGGTCCGACGAAGGTCTCAGACATTTTACAGGCGTCCCGCCAGTATAAGAGAAAGGATAACGTATAGGTTTTTTCGGATATACCGCAGTGACAATGTCAGATGCTTTTTCACCGTGGCTACCGTCACGTTCAGACGGTCCGAGATCTCTTCCTGTCGAAGCCCTTCCTCCCGGCTCATCTGATATACTGTTCGCTGCTGGGGCGGCAGCTGCCGGACCACCCGGTCTATATTTCTCTTTAATTCATTATACTGAATATTCGACTCCGTACCCTGGTCCCCCGCCTCCGACCGATGGGCTATCTGTCTGATCACCAGCTCTTCTTTGCTGATCCGTTTCAGGGAGTTCAGAGCACGATGCTTTACCATAGTGAATATATAGGCCTTGAGATCCCTGACTTCCGTCAGTCGTTCCCTGTCCTCCCAAATGCGCATAAATGTATCCTGTAAAAGGTCCTCGCTGACAGAATGGGACTTGGTCAGCTGATAAAGGAATCCATAAAGCCGATGCCGGTATTGTTCGTATAGGACCTTGAATGCTTCTGTATCCCCCGCCGCTATTTTAGGCAGGAGCTTTTCCATATTGGGTTGACAGGAGTTCAAGGCAATCTGAGTTTATCGATAGTGAAATTACATTAATTTATTATTACTTCCCCAAAGCGCTCTTTTTTTCTAATAGCAGCACGCCCTGGTCATCGTAAATCTCATATCGATAAAAGACACCCAGGCTGTCAAATATATTATCCAGTAATCTAATATTATCAGGATGATACGCAACTATTCCATGCAGAAGCAGCTCAGACGCGCCGTCCTCCAGTGACAGCTCCGTCCAGGCATTACTCAGCCCCGTATAGACTGAGCTTTCCTTTCGGCTGGTCCATCCACGCTTTTCCAGCGCCCGCTGTACCTTACCCCGCTTGATATTCTTAAACAATGCATGAAAATTGGTCGCTGCGGGCATCTTTCTATCCTCCCGCTCGTACAGCACAGTAAAATTGTTGGCAAATGCCGGGAACATAACGTCATACTCCCAGCTCGATGATACTCCCGGCAGTGCCGCATGCAGCTTTTCCTGGAATATATACCAACCGGGTGTTTCTTCAGAAAATGTAACATGTGACCCCTCAAAAGTTATATCCATGCATATCTGGTCTGCTGTCATCAGGTCCTGTTTATATCCCTCCAGCCTTTCTATGGATGACCATTTTACCTTCCTCTCCCCGTCTGAAAATGGATAGACAAACCCATCCTCGTCATAGATGAATCTTCCCTGGTCCTCCTTCATCTCCTGAAAGGACTTCTTCGCATCTGCCTCCAGCTTCGCAGGCCGCAGTAGAAATAACTTCCCCACGAATTGTAGGAATTTATTGCTCATTTTCATTGCAATGTATTTTATTTTTCCCACCCCCCATCGTACATTCATCATAGCAAAAGCATTCCCCGACAGCCTTAATTCCCCTCGAAGAGCATGTCACATCCGTGCCAGCCAGTTTGTCTAATGGTAAAGCATAAGTTCGCCCATGGATAACAAGACAGAAATATTCCTGGAATACAAGAACCTCCTTTTCTCGATAGCCTACAACATGCTCGGCAATATCGACCAGGCAGAGGACATCGTCCAGGACACCTACCTCAAATGGATGACCACAGAGACAGACAAGGTACAGCATACAAAGGCATTCCTGGTCAAAATGATCACCCATCGATGCATCAATCACTTGAACAGCGCCCGGGTCCAAAGAGAAGATTACATCGGTATATGGCTCCCCGAGCCACTACAGGATCATGAACAGCTCATCGGACAGTTCAGGATCGAATCCTACCATGCCCTGTCCATCGGTATGCTCGTCCTCATGGAAAAGCTCACTCCCCAGGAAAGAGCCATTTTTCTTCTCAAAGAGGTATTTTCGTACGACTATTTCGAGCTGGCGGATATCTTCGACAAGACCACCGACAATTGCCGGCAGATCTTCAAAAGGGCAAAAGACAACCTTGGAAAGGACACCCGCCGCTTCGAGGTGGATATCAAGGTGCATGAAAAAATGCTCAACAACTTCCTGTTGGCCATCGAAGAAGGCAGCATGGAAGACCTGATAAGCCTGCTAAAGGAAGACATCCTCCTATTCGCCGACGGTGGAGGAAAGACCTTCAACGTACAGGGCCAACGCCTCTCCGCATTCAAAAAACCCATCGAAGGCAGAGACAACGTCGGCCGGCTCCTGCTTAACATCATTCCCAAATTCCGGCATTCCGTGCCCGACTTCAGACAGGACATCGTCTTCACCAACGGAATGCCATCCATCGTATCCTATTCCGGAGAAGACCCCGTTAGCCTCGTTTCGCTCGACTCGGACGGCGAACACATCCGGAACATATACGTGCAAACCAATCCGGATAAATTACGACACCTGAAAAAATCCCTCTGATACAATGAATATTCTGGTCGTAGGCGCCAATGGCGGCATTGGCAGACAGGCAGTAGAACAGGCCCTGACAGCAGGACATAAGACAACGGCAATGGTACGCAATCCCGCCAGCCTCACAATCACTCATCCGCTCCTGCAAATAGTGCAGGGCGATGTCATGCAGCCACAAACATTTGAAAGATACATGGACCGCCAGGATGCCGTCATCTCTGCGCTGGGGGTAAAAGGAGGACCGTTCAACGATAAACCCACCACCCTTTACTCTGAAGGGAATGCCCATCTTATAGAAGTAATGAAGAAGAAAAGTGTAAAGCGCGCTTTCTTTATCTCGTCATCTGCCGTCGTGACCAGCCCCGCCCTGCCCTTTTATGCAAGATGGGCAACCAAGGTCCTGCAAAGGCTTCTTCGCCATATGTATGCCGATCAGCTGGTGATGGAGCGCCTGGTAAAGGACTCCGGTATCGAATACACGATCATCCGTCCACCCCGGCTGATAGACAAGCCGGCGACAGGCCATTATCGGGTAGCAATAAACAGCTTCCTGAAAAACAGCCTGAGCATCTCCCGGGCCGATGTGGCCCATTTCATGATCCACCACTTGGACGACCGCGAAACATTCCGTGCATTGGTGGAAATTGGCTATTGATCTGCAAAATTTAACAAATAGGGGGTTGCAAATACTGGATAAATTCACCATTTTGGCGCATATAACCCAAGACACTTCCTATATGCGTAGAATTTACCTTTTATTACTATGTGTATCGCTCTCATGTACTATCACCTCCCGCGCTCAGTCTCAATACACCGGCTCAGACGAGTTTGACAAGGTCAACATTGGCCTCGGTCTCGGTTTCGACTATGGTGGCATCGGCGCTAATGTAACATTCTATCCTCAGAAGAACGTGGGTCTCTTCGCCGGTGGCGGATATGCGTTCGCCGGCTTTGGCTACAATGCGGGCGTTAAGTTACGGCTGCTGCCCGCCAAACCCTCTTCTCAGTTCACCCCCTTCATTATGGCAATGTATGGCTACAATGCCGCCGTGCACGTATCCGGCGCTTCGCAATACGACAAGATGTTCTATGGGCCTTCATTTGGACTCGGCTTCGACCTGGGCTCACACGAAGAAGGCAAAGGGCAGTTCTCCCTGGCGCTCTTCGTTCCCATCCGATCCCCCAATCCAAATGATTATATGGATTATTTGAAGGACACTTATGGCATCACCTTTAAGAACAAGATACTTCCCATCGGCTTCTCTGTGGGCTATAAGTATAATCTGGACTGATCGTAGGCCCGCTCCGTGTTCGTTCTTGTCCGGTGAATTTACACCTGTTCCGTTTCCAGCTCCTGTCCCGTGATGACGAAGAGAAAGTTCTGTAGCTGATGAAGGTGACGGATGCCGGCCTGCGAAGGTATCGGCTGCCGAAGACGCAACCCTTCTTCGTTGAATTCGAAGTCCAGATGGCTGCCGCCTACTTTCAGGATCCATTCTTCCCGTACATAGTTGCGGAAACCGCACCTCTCCAGGATCTTCGGTGTGAGCGCGATAGGCAGTATCTCCTGGAACTCGGCTTCTTTCACCACCTCAACTACCTGGGTATAATAGGTCGTCTTATAGGACTTGCCCACACTGGCCATTTCCTGCGTCACCTTTATCTCCGTATCATAAATGAGCGTATTGTGGAGGATTTGCTGTACTGTGATCGTCTGGCCTTGCAGGGTCTGCACTTTGTTCCCGCAGCGAAGTTCTTTTGCGTGTATCATAGAGTCTAATTTAAAACATGAAATACAATGGATTATATCATGGTATTTCAAGGGCATAGACTCTTTGGAGTGTGTGTGGAAGGACCAACTGAACATGCAAGATACTCGTCGTTGTCGAAAATTGCAATACCCCGCCCCCGGTATTTTATCCACATTGCTCGTTCTCCTTATTCAACCACCACTTTCTGGCTATAGGCGCCGCCCTTTGTAACCACCTGCAGGATATATATACCCGCAGCAATATCCGCAGTCATCGTCAGCGTCCGCATCATACTGCCACCCTGGATCATCCACGACTGTATCAGCGCACCACCTATATTGTAAAGATTTACCCGCCCATCCACCGCTTCCTTCTTCCATGACAAATGTAAGCTCGCGCCCCTCATCACCGGGTTGGGATAGACAGTCACTTCAGCGGGATCCTCCTTTATTTCGGCCTTTTTCATTGGGATGCATATTCTCCCAGTTTTCATTGCATGGCGTAGGTATTCGCAGTTGTAGGGGTCTGCTCATATACAGTGTTTTCTTTAGGATGCAGACAATTCAAAATTACATAAGCCGCTAAACGCCAACAAAAGCAGAGGCGCCATGCTCTTTCTTAGAGCGGGCACCGACGGCGCCTTTAGCAATAGCAGCTTTAAGATCCATGGCTTAAAATATGACCCGCAGATCAAGCAGGGCGCCTGGCAAAATATCCTTTGGATTCAAATTCTTTGGACGCTACTGGCGCCCCGCGCCGGAACAGCCATGGACCTCATATCCGGGGCCGTCATAACCATTTAAATTACAGCCGACTACGCTCCTTCAAACCCCTTTTGAGATGATAGGAAGCCCAATAAGTTGTCTATGCAACGATGCCCATGGTCACTACCTTTGTATTGTAAAAAAACGAAACACCATGAAAGCACTCAAACAGTTACTTTTCGACAAGGAGTTGGTAGAAGCTATAAAGGTCTCCAAGGCCGATCAGGAAGTATTGTATCTCCAGCTGATCAACGGCAAGATCACCATGAAAGAGTACATGGCAGCCAACACGCGCAAAGCCAGCTAGTAAGGCTTGGTATAATATCTTATGGGCTTTGCGCCCTTTTTTTATGCGCAAAAATTTAATTCTCCACCTTCATAAGACATCCCCCATCACAATCAGTCGCTTATAACGCCCATCCCTATCCATCGTATTTTTCCTACGTAGTATACCTTATGATCTCCCTCCCATAAAAGCTATCTTTGTACTTCATAGTTACTGTCTTCTTGTTTATGAAAAACCCTTAACACCGTACCCACAGAAGACAGATAATCCCACCAATATTCTATGTCCAACCTTCGAACGAACTAATCCAAATCTTGGGGCCGGCATTGTTTTACTAAAAGTTTAAAACGATGTTGAAGCCTAAAGTACCCTTTTACATTTGTACCCTGGTATTAACTACCGTCGTCCCGCCGACGACTGCCAATCCCAGCCAGCCCGTATCGGTTGCTGGAAAAAACCTGGCCTGCGCACCCGCCGGAACCAGCCTCAGTAAATCTTCCAGGACAACTAAGACAAACAAGATCTCGCTCGCTGTTGCCAACCCGCAACAAATGCAGCAGCAGATGAAGTTCGTCCACGCATACATCCGAAATAATGACGATTGCCTGCTTACAGTTAAGCATAGGAGCGAAGGCCCCTTTGCCATCATCGATTCCGTGCTCAACCATTACGGCCTCCCATTGGAGCTGAAGTATCTTGCCGTCATCGAGTCCGAGCTAAAACCCACCGCCCTTTCCCGCGTCGGCGCAAAAGGCCCCTGGCAGCTCATGCCCTCCACCGCCCATGTGCTTGGATTAAAGGTCAACCGTCGCGCGGACGAGCGTATGAACTATTACAAAAGCACCCGCGCCGCCGCCCGCTACCTGAAGGACCTTCACAGGGAATTCAAGGACTGGCTCCTCGTGCTGGCTGCTTATAATGGTGGTCCCCGACCGGTGTATAAGGCCATCCACAAATCGCACAGCAGGAACTTCTGGGTGCTCCAGAAATACCTCCCCGCGGAATCAAGACAGCACGTAAAGAAATTCATTGCCACCGCTTATTATTTCGAGCGGGAAAATAGCGGCGGCACCGCCGGCACAGCAGCCACAGCCCCTGTACAACAGCAGGTCACCGGCAGCATAGCAGCCAATTTGAAAAAGACGCCGGAATCCGACGACGTTAAATTCAACAGGCTCATGAAGGAATCCGCCACTTCCTTGAAGGCCTCTAATGAATTGCTGGAAACAGCCAACTAAGTCACCTTCAGAACATACCATACCATGCCAGCCAGCCTCCTGCTGGCTGGCCCTTTTTCACACATCCCAACAAGAAGGAACCGCTGAAAGCGGTTCGTCCGGGGACAGACATCGTTTTAACAATGGTTTAGTAATCCCCCCAGACTCAACACATTCCAATAGATGACAGTGTTCTTTGAACACATTTCTCCTAACAAAAAAATCTATTGTATGACCACGAAGTCGCATGAACACCTTAAAAGATCAGATATGATCGTTCATAACAAGTTAGTCATTCTTATCATGATCGTAGCCGGCAGCCTGGTAGCCAGCTCCGCTTATTCACAGGTTCGTGGAGAGGGCCGTTATGGCTTCTCAGAAAGGGATTATCCGGGTTATAACTACTATAATTATCCCGCATGGCGTGGCCATTTCCGCGATCGCATGTATTATGAGCACTACCGCCACAGGTTCTACAGACAGCACAGACGGTATTTCCGTGACGGCAGGTTCGACAACGACCGCTGGGAACGCAGGCATTATTAAAAAAAGTCGCCGGGTGAATGCCCGGCGATTGTTATACTTTCTTCTTTAGTGTCAGAACGGTGATCTCCGGCCATATACCCAGCCTTCCCGAGAAAGCCAGGAACCCAAACCCCCGGTTAACATACAAATACCGGTTCCCTTCATTCGCCAATCCCGCCCAATCCAGATACCGGTATTCTACCGGGCTCCATCGCAGCTTATCCGTCTCCACGCCAAATTGCGCTCCATGCGTATGCCCCGATAATGTCAGATGTATCGTCTTCTCATGAAATCTGATCTTCTCCTCCCAATGCGTAGGATCATGCGACAGACATATCGAAAAGGCAGACTTATCCACTCCCTCCAACGCCTTGCCCAGATCGCCTATCTGAATAAATCCCTTCCCCCAGTTCTGTACGCCTATCAGCGAGATCTTTTGTCCTCCCTTCTCCAACACCACATTTTCATCCAGCAGCAGCCGGTACCCCAATGCAGCATGATGCTGCTTCAGCCGTTCCAGGTTGTCCGATTTCTCCTTCTCGCTGGCCCATTCGATATAGTCGCCATAATCATGATTCCCTAAGATGGAGAATTGCCCATGCGGCGCCTTCAGCTGGCCGAATCGCTCGATATAAGGCTCTATCTCCCACGCCGCGTTGTTCACCAAATCCCCTGTGAAGACGAAGAGATCACTCTTCTGCTCCCTGGCAAGATCGATACCTCTCTGCACCGCTTCCGTATTGTCAAAGCTTCCCGAATGTATATCCGACAGCTGTGTGATGGTAAATCCGTCAAAAGCTTCCGGCAGATCCTCAAAATACAAGGTCGTCTTATGCACCCGGTAGTCGTACTTGCCCCTCAGCATGCCATACAAAAAACCCGTAAAGGGAACGGCCCCCACCAGCACCGCCAGCTGGCTGATAAATCGACGCCGCCCGGGCACCAACGGTCTCGCACCATCCGGTTTGGCAACCCTGCGACCCAGACCATATACCAGTCTGCCGGTGTCCCCCAGCAACAACACCACACAAAAGAAAATTTTGGTAATAAGGAAGACCAGGAACAGGCTGAGTATCCACTCATGATAAGGTGTCATACCCTGGGCCGTCCTGTAGCTGCTTACGCCGGCGACAAACAATACCGTCACCATAAGGGAAGAAAAAAGGTATCCCCACTTTACCACCCGACGCAGGACCACCCGTCGCCAGCCGGCTGTCAACGTCTTCAGTCCATTGAATACATACCAGTCCAGGAGGAAATTGATCCCCAGAATGATGAGTAATATCTTGATGGCTGTAGCGCCGCTTCTATGCATCCCCCAAAGATAGCACAAGCCCCTGGCTATAATCTTATAAATATTTTTTTCTTATATAACCACCACGCAGGGATAAAATTAATAGCGGTGAACAACAATGCATACAGCAGGCTGGCCAGCTCCCCGCTGCATCCCAACCCCATCGCAGCCTGCATCCATCGGTCGTTCAGCCCCAGCCCTCCGGGTTTCCATTCATAGAACAGCAGCGCCCACACATCCGCCAAAAAATAAACAGTAATGGCGTTGGCGCCAAAAACAATACCGGGCTTCATGCCCCTCTTCATCCCCTTGATGTCTACCAAAAAATATATCGCACCAAAAAGCAGCGCTGCAAATCCGGAGGTCACCAGCACAAAGCTGCTCGTCCAGAGATTCTCATTCACGGGGAATGCCAGCCCCCAGAAATAACCCGCCGCCGCGGTGAAAACACCAGCGGTCATTAGTATATTGGCCTTTTCGTGAGGGCTCCGCCGACTCAGCATCAGCGCGCCCGCCAGCATGCCCGTGATCCCGGAGACCACGGACGTTACGGTCGTAAGGATGCTCTCAGGATCCCAGGTTCCCCTCCACATCCTGCCGGGAAGATATTTGCTGTCCACCCAGGCCACGATGTTCACGCCAGGCTCCAGCATCACCTTTCCAACACCGGGTGTAGGGATCAACGTTAGTACAAGCCAGTATGCCATCAGCAATAAGGCAGCTATGTATGCCTGCTGCTTCCATCCCGTATGCAGGTATATCAGCGAGCAGAAGAGGAAGACAAGGGCGATTCTTTGCAGTGTTCCGGTCCACCGGATAGTGCTGAGGTCGAATTGAGGCATCAGATTCAGGAACATACCCACGGCAAAGATCTTGAGCGATCGAAAAAATATCTTTTTATACAGCGCAGATTTGGGTGTCCCTTCCTGCAGCCGCCGGCTATAGGCCATGGCGATAGAAACGCCCACTATGAACAGGAAGAAAGGCGCTACCTGATCGGTGAAGGACAGGCCGTTCCAGACGGTGTGCCGCAGGGTAAAAAATACATGGTCTTCGCTGCCGGGATAATTGACGACGATCATGGCGGCAATGGTAAAGCCCCTCAGGGCATCCAGCGAGATCAGGCGTTGGGGTTGTATGGTCATGACGTAAATTGGATGGTTTTATTGGCGATCAGGGGTCTGGCCCAGAAGCCGATGCTCAGGATATAAGCGAGGCAAACAAATACCAGGCACATGCCGGTCTGAAGCCCGGCATGGTCGGCCACCCATCCGATCAGCAACGGCACAGCGGCCCCCCCGGCTATGCCGGTACATAATATGCCTGAGAACGATCCATGGTTCGCCGGAACAGAGTTCAACGCCAGCGAAAAGATCACCGAATACATGATGGAAATCGTAAAGCCCATGGCCGGCCAGGCGATCAATGCATATTCCACAGGTCCCCACAGCGCAACGCCCAGGACCAAAATAGACAGCACCGAAAAGAATACCAATAGCTTCCTGCTGTCGAATAATTTCAGCAGCAGCAGGTTCACCGCGCAGCCGGCGGTCATCAATCCCCAATACCAGGACAGCGCGCTGGCTCCCTCCTTCAGCGTGTCCAGCCCATGATAGCGGTGCAGCATCTCAGCCATCCAGTCGGATATCCCCTGCTCGGTTCCCACATAACAAAATATGCCAAAGAAATACAGCCGCACCAGCGGCGTCCCGATGAGCCCTAAATAAGTAGCCGAAGTTCCACTGCGCTCGTTCTCGTTCAAAGCCACCCTGGGGAATCTTGAAACAGCCACGATCACGACCATGCAAAGCAACACCAATAAAAATATCCAGTACAGCGCCGTCCAGGTGTACAAAGGATTTGTCACCTTCCGCAGCAATACCATGCTCCAGTTCCCCGCATTCGCTTCCCAGTTAAGAGCGATATAGGCATAGATGCGCGGGCTGATAAAACTGGCAAGTCCGAATAGCAGCTGCGCCAGCACTGAATTGAAAGCAAAATGCTCTTCTCCGCCCGCTGTCCGCAACAGTGGGTTTATCACTACCTGCAGCATGGCCATGCCGATGCCGATCAGGAACAGCGAAGCCAGACTCACACCATACCCGGCAAAAAGACACAGCAGCATAGCGCCGGCCACCGCCACTCCAAAAGACACCAGCATCGACCGCCTCTCACCCGAACGTTCGACAAAAACACCTGCCGGAATGGACATCACCCCATAGGCGATAAAGAAAGAGAAGGGCAGGAATGCCACCATGGAATAGCTGAGCCGGAAGCTGCGTTGTATATCCGGTATCAGCGCCCCCAGGATATTGGTGATAAAAGAAATGACAAAAAAGGTCATAAAGACCAGGCAGACCATATAGTAGTTGCGTTTCATCTGTTGTCCCCATCCACCGTCCTCCCTCCTCTGCCCCTCACATCGAAAGCCCGCAGCCGGATCAATTTCCTGTCGGCCACCGGCCCCTCACACAGCCGGCTCGACAACACAGGCTCCGACCCATCCGTGGTATATCGCACCACAAATCGCGGCATCGGCAGGTTCGCACGAACAAGCCCATTCTCCACCGACACTCCCGGCACAGGTATCCGGTAGGCATAGCCTCCGTTCATATAGCTCAACCTGGGCAGCAGCCGCTGCCCCACTACATTCATAAACCCATTCCACGCCGCAGCATATAGCTGCTCCGCCCTCACGCTGTCAGCCTCCCTGGCCCATAACGGATCGGGCGCCCAGGCCCGCTCTGCCGTGCCCAGCAGCTTCGGCAGCAGCATATACTCCATTCTTTCGTCCGTCGGCAGGTTCTCCGCCCATAGCAGTCCCTCTATTCCCAAAATATTCTTCCTCCCCTCCTCCGTCAGCAATTCCTTGTCCCGGAAGTAGCCTGCCGTGACAGGCCCTCCGGTATAATCTTCACGGGCATTCCTGTAATAATCGTAAGGTATGAATGCATAAGGTTTGTCCACATCCAGGAAGCCGCCCCAATGATACCCCCTTTCATCAAAGCTTTTATTGCTGGCCATGTCGTAATAATTGTTGCTGACACAGGAAAGTATCACCTTGTATCCGGCATTGGCCAGGCGGTAAGGCAGGTCCTCATCACCCCCGCCGATCATATTGTTCCATACATGCACGCGGGAATCCCGCTCCTTCCAGGCGCTGTCCGGTACCATCCTCGTCTTTCCGCCTTCTATAACTTTACGCAACGCCACTTCCTCCCACCCCGACATCACCAGCCCCCGGCGCTTCACCATACTGTCAAGTCGGCTGTAGAAATACCAGCGGTCATTAACCGGCGCCCCCGCCGGCAATTCATCCCCGCCCAGATGTATCGTCCTCAACGGCGCACCGGCCTCCTGGTACATAGCGCAGACCTCCCCGATCACCTTGTCGAACCAGCGATAGACGGATGGAAGCGCCATCGCCATGACATTGTCCCTCCACATTTGGGCGCTCTCATAAACGCTCCTATCCATCGTATCCCGCAGAAGATAACGCAATGCCTCCTCCATATTTCCCTTCCGGGCATACCTTTCATAACGTGCATCCATAGCCTTGATGGCAGCGCGTGCATGGCCGGGACATTCTATCTCCGGCATTATCTCTATATGACGCTCCCGGGCATATCGCAGCAACGAGATGAAGGTTGCCCTGCTATAATAACCGCTGCCGGCGCCAACACCCGCCAGCGGCCCCGAACCGAACGAAGGCGGCAGACAATCCCGTCCCCCGGCCGCAAGCCCCCGGTACGCTCCCACTTCCGTCAGCTCCGGAAGAGAAGGGATCTCCAGCCGCCAGCCTTCATCGTCGCATAGATGAAAATGCAATACATTGAGCTTGCACAGGGCCATCAGGTCCAGCACCCGGCGAACCTCTTTCGCAGATCTGAAATTCCGCGCCACATCCAGCATCAGCATGCGCACGGCAAACCGCGGCCTATCCACTACCACAAGCCCGGGTATCAGCACCGAAGGCCGTCCGCCCCGCCACACTCCGGCAGGCAAGGCGGATAAAAAGGATTGTATGCCATAAAATATCCCCACCGGTGCCGATGCGCTGATGAGGATATGCTTATCCGTTATTTCCAGCCGGTAGGCGGAACTGTCTTCACCGTCGACATGCCGAAGGATGATAGCCTTCCCTCCTACAGCCCCCCTCGCCGTCACCTGCCTCCGCCCAAGCACCGCCGACAGCGCAGTGCTCAAATAAGCCGCCTCCCCCTCGAACCCCGCATCGGCCGCCACCGGCGTCTTCCCATCCAGCAGGAATGAACTGCCGCTGTCCCTGTACGACATTGGCGTAGGAAATACACGGGGCACTTCAGCCGCATCCAGCTGCCGCATGCTCATATTACGCATATACTCCATTGCCGGTGTCTGCGCTCCGAGCATCGGATCATCGATCCTCTTCACCTCGTAGTCGTGAATAGTATACCCCTGCGCAGGACGACGGTCCCACACCAGGTAAAACCCAATAGGTGCATCGGAAATATTGACGCTCAGGTCGCTGCTGGTAAAGGTGATCTCCAGTGCCTCACCCGTCTTTAGCGCCCTGCGAACCCCGGGGCCGGCAGGCGCCTGCCCATCCGCCTGCATACGTAGAAAGTACAGGTCGCCGTTGACATGCCCGATCTGCCCGCCAATCACTGAATGAGGATCGATGCTCCGGTTGCTATTGAAATATATCTTCCAGCCCGACAAGCGAAAAGACGTCCTGCCCTTGTTCACCAGCGTCAGCCGGCTGACAGACCTGTTCGGCGTCTCATAAATATTTTTTACGCAAGTCCAGGATAGCGCCAACTGGCCGGCCGCCTGAACCTGAACCCGGGCCTGCCCCGGGACCTGAGCCGTCGCCACCCCGGCGCCGGCCAGCAACAGACAGAAAATAAATATTTTTGGAAGCATCATCGTCTAAGAGATGCCCGCACTCCCCCGATACTCAAAAGCTCCGCTGTAAATGTGTCGGTCGAACCGCCCAAGGCGTTTCCAGGTTAAACCCGGACCTTATGCCCGTAGACAGCATAATAGCCGATGAAACAATAACACGGCACTACGATCCAGTAAGCCTGCTGCGGAGAAAAATAATCTGCCAGCCATCCATACAGAAGAGGCAGCAATGCCCCGCCCCCAATGGCCAGTATCAGCAGAGAAGAACCTATCCTGGTAAACCTCCCAAGCCCCTGTATCGCCAGCGGCCAGATGGAAGGCCAAACCATTGAATTGGCAAGACCCAGCAGGGCGACAAAAGCCACCGAAACGCCTCCCTGCGTAAAAAGGGCGGCAAGCCCGAACGCCAGACCCATCAACGAAGATATCTTCAATACCCTGATGTGGGAGAGATATCTGGGTATCAGTACAATGCCCAGTAAATAGCCCGCCAGCATCCCACCGAGCGTGCAGCTGTTAAAGAATCGCGCCGTGGACATCCGGAACCCCTGCGAAGTCCCATAGTTGATGATAGTATCTCCGGCAATGACCTCCACACCTACATAAAGGAACAATGTCAGCACTCCGAGCAGCAGGTGCGGGAACTGGAATATGCTTGTCTTACGGTGATGGCCATTTGCTTCATTCATGTCATCCGCTTCATCATGCAGTTCCGGCAGCCCGGAGTAATAGATCCATACACCCAGCCCCAGCAACGCCAGCGCAATGATGCCGTAAGGCAGTATCGCACGGTGCGCCAGCCGCTCCAGCTCGATCACCTTCTCCGAAGATGCCATCCGCGCCACCTTTTCCCGGATGCCGTCGGCATCGTTCAAAATGACGGAACCCAGCGCCAGCGGACCGATGACACCCGCAATGCCATTGCATATACCCATGATGCTCATACGCCGCGCAGCGCTCTCCAACGGTCCTAATATAGTAACATAAGGGTTGGCCGCAGTCTGCAGAATTGCCATCCCGGTGCCCTGGATAAAAAGCCCGAAAAGAAAAAGCACATACCACCTGCTCATGGCCGCTGGAATAAAACAAAGCGTACCCGCCGTCATGATAAAAAGACCGAGCGCCATGCCCTTCTTATAGCCGGTCCGCTTCAATACCGCGGCGGCAGGCAGAGCCATCACCGTATAGGAGATATATAAGGAGAAGGCCACGAGATAGGAGGAGAAATTATTCAGCTGACAGGCTATCCGCAGATAAGGTATCAGCACTGAACCCAGCCAGGTCACCAGACCGAATACAGAGAATAGTATCCCGATAATAAAGATGGGCTGCCGCAGGTATTTCATAGACTCAGTTCACAGGATGGTCAAGATGATCCAATGCCTTCCTCACACTGCCATATTCCAGCAGCCGCCGCCTGGCCTCCTCGTAATCCGTTATTCCCGACCGCCCCATCAACATTCTCACTCCGCGGTCCAGTATCTTGTCGTTGATCAGCTGTACATGAACCATTTGATTGTCTTCCACCCTCCCCAATTGAATCATTACCGTGGTGCTGATCATGTCGAAAAGCATCTTCTGCGCCGTTCCGCATTTCATTCGGGTGCTGCCTGTTATGAACTCGGGTCCCGTGATGACCTCTACCGGATAGTCCGCCGCATCGGCAATGGGCGATCCGGGATTGCTGACAATACACCCGGTAGTGATGTGATGCGCCCTGCACGCCTCCAGCCCCGCCAGCACAAAAGGCGTCGTCCCGCTGGCCGATATGCCCACAACCATGTCTCCCGGCGAAACATTCTCCGCCCGTAGCTGCTCCCACGCATCCTCCCTGTCATCTTCCTTCTCTTCCAACGCTTCGACGAGTCTGCTCATCCCACCTGCCAGCACGGCGATCACCTGCCCCTTCGGTACGCCATACGTAGTCGGCAGCTCTATGACATCCAGCACCGAAAGCCGCCCTCCGCTGCCCGCACCTACATAGAACAGCCGCCCCCCTTCCTTCATCCGGGCTACAATAGCGCCGATCAGGCGGTTCACAGCCGGTAGCGCCTCCCTGATAGCCTCCGCAACAGTGGCATCCTCCTGGTTGATGCTCCGGGTGATCTCTTCTATTGACTTGTGTTCCAGGTCCCTGTGTCGCGATGGCTGTTCGGTGATCTTCTGCATGGGCAGATTGCGTTTTATTTCGTGTTTAAAATTCTAAAATAGGCAATTTCATGCAATAAATTTTTTGTATTTTCATGGACCAGGAACCGCTGGAAGCGGTTCGTCCATAACCGAGCCTGCGAAGGTTACGACCAAGGAGGAGCTTTCGAAGTACCCGAGGTACGAAGGGTACGAACAAGGAAGAGCGAATACATGGAGCTCTGACGAAGTTCTTCCGACGAAGGCCTACAGACAGAACCGAGCCTGCGAAGGTTCCGACCGAGGAGGAGCGAATACTTGGAGCTCTGACGAAGGCCTGGTTTGCGGGAATTGGGCTATTTTTCGGACAAGATCAATTCACGCACTTTTCACTATGCTAAGGACGGAAAGATTGAAGCTGATATTAAAGGAGATTAACCTGCACAACAAAGTGCTTTCAGGGGAGTTGAGCGAAAAGCTGTCGGTGTCCGAAGACACCATCCGAAGGGACCTGCACGAGCTGGCAAAGGACGGTATCATCGTAAAAGTGCACGGTGGCGCTATGAGCAAGACCTTCCATTACCCTTTCGGCAGTCAGGACAAAGTGTACGCGCTGGCGGCCAAGCAGCTCATCGCATCCAAGACGATAGGGCTGATCAAAAAAGGGATGACGGTCCTGATGGAAGGAGGTACGACCATGATGGAGATCGCCAAACAGATACCACCCCGCCTGCACGCCACATTTTATACGTTGAGCCCGCAGGTAGCCATCACCCTCTCCGGCCATGAGAACATAGAGGTCTTCACGGTCGGCGGCAGATTGTTCAAGGACGCCAACCTGCATACAGGCGCCAGCGTCATCAACGAGCTGGCAGACATACAGGCAGACCTCTGTCTCATCGGCGCCAACGGCCTGTCCATCGAACACGGTCTGACGGATTCGGACCGCGAAGTAGTGCAGGTGATCAAAGCCATGATCCGGTCCTCCGACAAGATCGCAGTCGCCACGATCTCGGAAAAATTGAGCACAGTTAAGAAAATGAAAATATGCGATTTCACATCAATTGACTATCTTGTTACAGAATTGAAGCCGGGCAGCCCAACTTTGTCCGGATGGCGTAGTAAACGATTAAGCAGGCTCTGACGCACCACTTGACCTTGCCTACTTTGCCTCATCCTAAAAGGTATAAAGGAAATTAAGTTTCTGTTAATACACAAGGCACCAGAACTAACCAGATTTGCCTTTGCTAAATTTATGCCCTGATGGCTAAGGCTGACTTTAACAATGTTGATCCCGCTTGCTGGGTTCGCCTGAAACAAGGCGACGCCTCGGCCCTGGGAGAATTATACGACTTCTACGTCGACAAGCTGTTCCTGGCTGCTTCCGCCATTACCAGCGACAGAGAGCTTGTCAAAGACTCCCTTCAGGAAGTATTCATCGAAATATGGACCTACCGCGAAACCATCGGACAGGTCCAATACCCCCAGGCTTACCTTACCAAAGTCCTGCGCAGCATCCTGGTCAAAAAGTTGAAAAAGAAGGAGAAACTTGCCTGTTACCCTCTGGAAGAAACACTGCCTGGTCTCGATGACAACCGCGAAGACGCCATTATCTTTTTGGACACCGACAGAGAGATGAAGACCCGGCTGTCCGATGCCATGAAAAAGCTCACTACCCGCCAGAAGCTCATACTCCAGTTTCATTTCTACGAAGGCCTTTCCTACGAACAGATAGCCCGCAAGCTCAATATGAACTATCAATCCGTTAACAACCTGGCATTCCGCACTATCCGCCACCTCCGCAATATCATGATGGTCCTCTTTATACTACTCCTCAAAAAATAATTTTCAGGGGATTGAGTATCCGGACTTGACTCCCTCTCTCTAATTGTCGATGCACAACCATGATTCTTACTCGGTCTACACCGTGGACCAATTCGCCGCCGATGAGTTCTTCCAGCAATGGGTATTGCAGGAGAACGAGGCCTCCGATGCTTTCTGGAACGGCTTCCTGGATGCTTATCCCGGCCGGCGGAAAGATCTGGTGAAAGCCCGGCGACTGGTTGAGCTGTCGGCCCATGCTGCCTACGGCACATCACCCCTCACAGGCAAAGAAAAAAGATCCCTGAAAGAAAATATTTTCAATAACCTTGACCTGCAGACATCCGGCACTGCTCCCCGCAAAGCCATGATTCATAAGATGCTTCTGATCCGGGCCGCCGCTGCCGTGCTCATTCTCGCGGTCGTTTCATTCTTCCTTCTTTACAATACCAGGCCCGGCGCCGGCAGGAACACTCCCGCCCTCCTGGCCGAATACACGGGTCCCAATCAAATAAAAAAGATCCTCCTCGCGGACAGCACCCTTATCATCCTCAATGCCAATTCATCGATCCAATACAACCCCGATCTCTCCTCTAGCCGTGAGATAACGCTGAAAGGCAACGCCTTCTTCAACGTCAGCAAAGACCACGGCCGCAGACCCTTTATGGTCCATACGGGCACAATGGATGTCACCGTGCTGGGAACGACTTTCAATGTAGACGCCCGCTCCGCGGCAGCCGAAGTAGTCCTGACCAGCGGTAAAGTTAAATTGACCCAGCCGGGCCATCAGTCGTCAGTATACCTGCTGCCAGGCGACAAGGTCACACTGGACACGATGCAGCATGCCTTCATCAGGTCCACGGTAGATATTCCCTTGTATTCGGAATGGATGGATGGCAAATGGAACTTCCGGCACAATACACTGGCGGACATTGCCGGACTGATCACCAAATATTACGGTGTCTCAGTGGAGTTTAAAAGTGAGAAGAGCAAAAGACTACGCATCAACGCCGTGATCCCTGTCGGCTCGCTTCAAAAGCTGGTACCCGTCCTCGAACAGACGGTACACAAGAAAATGAGCCTTACCGGTGACACGCTTATCATAGAATAATTCGCCACCCAAACCCTGTTCATTAACTGCTAATAATTTCAGTATGACCCACCGAACTCATCAGACTTGCATGTTCAGTCGCCCGCTGGTCGCATTGCTCATGGTACTTTGCACATCGGGCATCGCAAGGTCTCAGGACCTGCTTGCTGCTAATTCCGCTAACAATTCTGTACAGCCACCCGAAGACAACACGTCTTCTACGATTGCGTACAGCCAGCGTACCATGCCGCTGGAAACTTTCATGCGGCAATTTCAACGGGACTATGGCATCTATTTCAGCTACCAGACAGACTCGCTGAAAGAAACCATCGTCGTCTATGCCGAGCCGGTCAATAGGAAAGAAGACCCCGGCAGGCTGCTGTCCAGCGTTCTCACACCGGTGGGCCTCACGTACAAGATCGTCAACAATGTGTACGTGATCTCTCAGTCCGAAGAAAAAAAGAAAGTGACGAAAAAAAAAGAAATCGTGGCGGTCGACCAGATCGTCAACGGAAAAGTCTCCGATAACAACGGTCCTCTGGCGGGCGTCACTGTATCTGAAAAAGGCAAATCCCGCATGACAACCACCGCCCCCGACGGCACCTTCCAGCTATCTATCACCGACCCCAACGCTATATTGGTTTTCTCTTCCATAGGCTACAAGACAATAGAGGTGCCGGTCAATAACAAGAACTATGTTACGGTCATAATGGAGGCAGGCAAAGGCCAGGACCTGAACAGTGTGGTCGTAACAGCGCTCGGCATCACACGCCAGAAAAAATCCCTTGGTTATTCTGTTGGCGAGATCAAAGGCGATGACGTCAACAAGGTTGCCCAGACCAACGTCCTCAGCGGCATGGCTGGAAAAGTTTCCGGCGTCAATATCAGCGCCACCGGCGGAGGCCCCACCTCTTCCGTCAGCATGGTCATCCGCGGTATCCGCTCCCTCAACAGCGACAACCAGCCGCTCTTCGTCATCGACGGCGTACCGGTCAAGAACTCCCTCAGCAATGTCGGCACCAACAATGGTAACAAGAATGATGTGGACTATGGCAATGCCATCTCCGACCTTAACCCCAATGACATCGAAAGCGTCTCCATCCTCAAAGGCCCCAGTGCGGCCGCTCTTTACGGCTCCCGCGCAGGCAACGGCGTAGTGATCATCACTACCAAATCAGGCAAAAAGTCGAAAGGACTGGGCATTACTTTCAGCTCCAACACGGAATTCGACGTCCCGTATAAGTATCTGCCGACAAACCAAAGCTACACAGTAGGATACGATCCCTATACAACTCCCAATGGCTTCAACAGCCTCAACGGCGTCATTGTCGACCTCGCAGGCACCGACACCTATCGTTTCGGAACGCCGTTGAACAAAGGCATCAAAGCCATTCAATGGAACAGCAAACAGGACGCCCAGGGCAACTATATCCCCCAGGATATGGTCAGCCACAACAACCTGAAGAATTTCGTACAGACAGGCATCACTTCCGTCAACAGTCTGTCTATCGAGAATTCCAGCGACAAGGACAACTACCGCCTGTCCTATACCAATACCAGCAATAAAGGCATCATACCTACTTCCGGCCTCACCCGCCACAACCTGTCCCTCAACCTGGAGCATAAAGTAGATCAGAACTTTAAGATCACCAGTTCCATCAATTACACCCGGTCGGGGTCCGACAATGTAGTGGCAGGCAACCAGGGCGGTGTCCTCCAGGACGTAGCATATCTTTCACCCAGCGTTGACGTGCGTGGATTGAAGAACTATTGGCTCACGCCGGGTATCCAGCAGCGCAAAGCCCTGCCCCCCGTCGGCGTTGACCAGGACCCGGAAGTAAAGAACCCGGCCACCGATGGGGATAACAACCCCTGGTTCACGCTCAACCAGGTAAAGAACGCATTCCAGCGCAACAGGATCTTCGGCAATATAAGAGCCAACTACCAGTTCTCCCCACACTTCAGCGCCTTCCTCCGTTACTCGCAGGACCTGTATTCGGAAAACAGGGAGACGAAGATCTCCAAGAGTTACAACTACGAGAGGAATGGATATTACAATCGCACCAACATTTACAATACGGAAAGCAATACGGACTTCCTGGCCACCTACCACAATAATTTTAAGAGCGACTTCGACCTGACAGCATCGGCCGGCGCCAACTACCAGTACGTATATGGCTCCTTCCTCCAATCCTATTCTGCATCGGGCAGTGGCATCATCGCGCCCGAACTGTTCAACCTCTCCAATATCTCGCAGACTGCCCTGAGAGCCTCCTCCTACTATAGCCAGAGGGCCATGTACAGCGTTTACGCCACCACCTCCCTGGGATACAAGGACATGGCCTACCTGGACCTCACCGCCAGAAGAGACCAGTCCAGCACCCTGCCGGTGAGCGAGAACACCTACTTCTACCCATCCGCTTCGCTCAGCGTACTTCTGAATAAGATCATCCATTTCCCGGAAGCTTTCGATATGGTCAAGGTCCGTGGCGGCTGGGCTAAGGTCGGTAAGGACACAGACCCCTATAATCTTTACGGTACCATTGCCATCAGCAGCTTCGGTAATTACACCATTGAAACCACTTCCGGCACCCTCAAAAACCCCAACCTTAAGCCCGAAGAGGCCATCTCCACCGAGCTGGGCCTGGAAGTAGCCGCCTTCAAGAACCGTCTCCATTTCGAAGGTACCGTATACCGCAGCGACAACAAGAACCAGGTCCTGTCCATCAACACGCCGTCTTCCTCCGGATACACCGGCCGCCAGATCAATGCGGGTCTGGTCCGCAGCGAAGGTCTGGAATTGCAGGTCAGCGGCGCCATCATCTCGAACAAAGACTGGAACTGGAACCTCAGCGTCAACTATACCAAGAACAATGCGTATGTCCTTTCCCTTGCCAACGGCGTACCCTATTACTCTTTCTGGCAGGACGGCAACAGCGGCTCCTGGACTTACGCCAAAGGCCAGCCGATACCCAACACCTTCAAGGCAGACGGTTCCCCCGTCATCAGCGACGGCAAGATCGGCCAGCTCTGGGATAACCAGGTGGCTACTGTCACAGACAAAAGCTCGCCTTACTACGGCTGGCCTCTGCTGGACAACAGCGGACAATACCAAAAGCTTAGCAACGGCGACTTCGCTCACAAAGAAGTGGTCGGCAACTTCAACCCCAAGCTCCTGATGGGATTCCAGACCTCTGTATCCTATAAGATGTTCACCCTGACAGCCAGCGTGGACATGCGCCTGGGCGGGACCTTCTTCTCCCAGACTTACCGCTACATGGGGTCCGACGCAGCCATGGGCCGCCAAACGAATATGGGCATCCCCATCCCGGCAGCCAATAAGGGCGATATCCCCGCTTATCTGAAATCCAATCCCGATAAATTCATCAAGTTCCACGGATTGCAGCAGTTCAAGCTGGTGGGTGGGCCCACCGCAGAGACAGGCGGCTTCCCTTATACCAACAACGGTAATATCACTATCAACGACGGCGCCTTCTTCCCGGGCGTATACGATGACGGCAGCGGCAACCTTGTTGAAAACCTGGGCGACCCCAACACAACCAAGCTGGACTTCTATGAGGACGCCGTTACAGCCGGCTGGGGCTTTGCCCGCATGAGCATGTTCGATGCCTCCTATATCAAGCTGAGAGAGATCACCCTCAGTGCCGACCTCCCGAAAGCATGGGCCACCGCGCTCAAGCTCCAGAACATCTCACTGGGCATCTACAGCAGGAACATTATCCTCTGGACCAAAGCCAAAGCCGGCATCGACCCCGAGCTGGCCTACCAATTCCAGACATCCGCGCAAGGCAATGGATCACAGTTCAGACAAGGCATCGAAAGATATAATATCACCCCCTGGACCATACCCATGGGCGTAAAGCTGAATGTTCGTTTTTAAATCCAAACCCCCGTTAATTCAAAAACAACAATTATGAACAGCAAAATAAAAATAGGCAAGGCGGCAGGTGTCTTCCTCTTCATCATATTAACCACCGGGTCCTGTAAAAAGATCTCCGATCTCAACAATGACCCCAACAACGTGACGGCCGAACAGGCAGCCCCCGACTACCTCATGGCCGGCGTCCTCACCTCCACGGCTACCAACTATGGCAATCTTGGTTCAGGCATCATTTCGGGCGCCATGCAGCAAAGCTACCAGGACGCATGGGGTAACTCCTTCAGCCAATACGACTGGAGCCCTACCGACTGGTCCGGTAACTACGGCATACTGCGTAACAACAAGCTCCTTTTGTCCAAAGCCCAGGACTTCAAGTGGAACTTTCACCAGGGCGTAGCCCTGATCATGCGGGCCTTCAATTTCGGCTACATCGCCGACTTCTGGGGCGACGCACCGGACTCCATGGCCCTCAACGGTGATCAAAGCTCGCTCGCCGCCCAATTCCCCAAATTCGATGGACAGCAGAGCATGTACAATGGCATTATTGCGGACCTGAAAGCAGCCATCCCCTTCCTGCAGGGCACACAAGCAGACCACCCCGAGATCACCGCCGTCACCCAGGCCTCCGATGTTTTCTATGGCGGGGATCCGGCAAAATGGAAACGCCTGGCCTACTCTCTGCTGCTTCGCTACTACATGCGCCTTTCCGCTAAGCAGGACGTGCGCGCCTCCGTGGAAGCCATCGCCGACAGCGTATTCATCGGCAACAGCGATGACTTCGCGATGTCCTTTCCCGGCACGGATGTCAACAGCTCTTTCCAGTTTGCGCACAAATACAAATCCCAGTCGGATTTCGACAGGAACAAAATGTGCGGCACCTTTACCATGAAGCTGAAAGACCTCAAAGACCCGCGCATCGTCATCATGGCCCAGCCGGTCATCACCCCATCGGTGGTAGACGCCACTAAGTTTGCTCCCGGTGACAACACGACGCTCACCACCATTATCGGCGGCATCCGGTATATCAACCCCGCCGCTGCGACTGCCTCTAAATACAAGCAGTTCGATCCCGCTACTTACGCTACAGACAGGCCTTATGGCGCTGTGGTTGGCAACCTGTACAGCCTGTATGATACTTCATCCGTATATGTGGGCATTCCCATTGCCTATGGGCCCAATGATTTCACGTACAACATCAACGGGACAGGTACGCAATCGACTTCCAATAACAATTATGTATCCTACCTGCGTCGCGACATCTATGACAACCCGAAAGGCGACCTTCTCAAAGAAAGGCTGGCATCCTACGCGGAAATATGCTTCGACCTGGCCGAAGCCGCTCAAAGGGGCTGGAATGTAAAGCAAACAGCTGACCAATGGTATTACGCAGGCATCCAGGCATCCTTCGACACCTGGGAGGTATTTAGCTCCTATCAGTCCGATGTCAATAGCTACTATGGTTGCGTGAAAAATTACAACGATTACATCGCCCAACCCAATGTCGCCTATGACGGCACCCTGCAAAGGATCATCGAACAGAAATGGATCGCCGCCTGGCAGGCCTGCAACGAAGCCTGGATGGACTGGAGAAGGACGGGGTTCCCGACCCTGGGCATTGGCTGGATATCCGCCCGGGCTCAAATACCCGTTCGTTTCGCCTACCACCCTTCGGAATTGCAAAATAATCCCACCAATTCCGATGCAGCTATCCAGCTGCTGCAGACAACGAATTATGTAGGTACGGACGGCAACAACAGCTGCTGGTCCAAACCCTGGCTGCTCCAGGGGACGAACAAACCTTGGTAAAATGAAGAATATTATCCGCCGGGCAGGACTTCTGATCCTGATATGCCTGCCCGGCTTAACACCTGCAGCTGGACAATCCGGCCGCACGGACGCCCTCATGCCTGTCCCAAAAACATACAGCCGGACAGCAGCCCATTTTACGATCACTCACGACTTTAGCGTGGCAGTCACCGGCCCCTGCGACCAAAGGCTCTACGCAGAAGCCAGCCGCTTTATCCGGCGCCTCAGCGAAAGGACAGGTATCTTTCTCGACAGACAAGGCTTCGTCGGTGCGAAGGACAACAATCCCTCCTCTCCGCTCCTGATCAAAGTACAGCGGCCCGGAAAGCTCCTGCCGGACGAAGATGAAAGCTATCACCTCGAAGTGACTTCCAGCCAGGTAATTCTCACAGCACCCACAGACATAGGCGCCATCCACGGACTGGAAACACTTCTCCAGCTGTTGAGCGCTGAAAGCACAGACTACTTCTTTCCTGGCGTCATCATCGACGACGCACCCCGCTTCCACTGGCGCGGCCTCCTGCTGGATGTGGCCCTCCATTTCATGCCCGTGCAGGAAGTAAAAACAACCCTCGATGGCATGGCAGCCGTCAAAATGAATGTCCTCCACCTGCACCTCTGCAACGACCAGGGCTTCCGCGTGGAATCCAAAACCTTCCCCCGTCTCCACCGCATGGCCAGCGACGGCCTCTATTACACATATGAGGACATCCGCTCCATCATCCAATACGCCGGTCAGCGCGGCATCCGCGTCGTTCCCGAATTCGTCGTCCCCGCCCACACCACGGCCATCCTCACAGCCTATCCCGAACTCGCCAGCGTCAAAAGGAATTATTCCCTGCAACGCTATTTCGGCGTCTTCGATCCGGTGATGGACCCCACCAACGAAAAGGTCTACACCTTCCTGGATAAACTATTCACGGAAATGGCCCGCCTCTTCCCCGACCCTTATTTCCACATCGGCGGCGACGAGAACACAGGTAGGGACTGGCAGCAAACTCCTCATATCCGCGCCTTCATGACAGCCCACGGCATGAAGTCCTATATGGACCTGCAGACATATTTCAACCGGCGTATACAACCCATCCTTCGCCGCAATGGCAAGATCATGATGGGCTGGGACGAGATCTGGCAGCCGGGTGTACCCAAAGACATCGTCATCCAATCCTGGCGCGGCACAACATCTTTCTATGCATCGGTCCGCGCAGGCTACAAGTCCATCCTCTCCAACGGCTATTACATCGACCTCATCCAGCCGGCCTCCTTCCACTATCGTAACGACCCCATCCCCGACAGCGTCCACCTCACGCCGGCAGAAGAGAGCAACATATTGGGCGGCGAAGCAACCATGTGGAGCGAGCTGGTCTCCGCCGAGACGGTGGACTCGCGGATCTGGCCCCGTACAGCCGCCATCGCCGAAAGACTCTGGTCTCCCCGCTCCGTATCCGATACCAACGATATGTACAGGCGGCTGGATCTCATCAGCCTCCAGCTGGAATACCTGGGTCTCCGGCATGAGGTGCACCAGCAGTCACTGCTGCGACGTCTCGCCGGCAGCCGCGATACAAAGGCCCTCCAGACATTGGTCGACGTCCTGGAACCCCTGAAAATTTATGAACGCAACCAGGGCGATACCATGTACACGGTATTCTCTCCCCTGACAAAGCTGGCCGACGCCGCCATCCCGGACCAGCCCGCGCCCCGGATATTCAACAGACAGGTGGAGGATTACCTGAGAATGTCAACCCTGCCACCGGAAAAAGATATTGAAAAAGCCGCCCTCCTAACAGTTACCCTCGAAAAAGCCATCATCGAAAAGCTCACCCTCTGGAAAGACAACGACACGGCCTTTCAGCGGCTCCTGTCCCACGCACCCGTCCTGCAGGAAGCAGCACCTCTCTCACAGAATCTCTCGGCCTTGTCTTCCGCGGGACTACAGGCCCTGCAACTGATCCATACTCACACTGCCCCCTCCCCCGAATGGATCCGATACGCCAACGCCCTCGCGGTCCATGCCAAAGAACAAAGCGGCCGTTGCGAGCTGCAGGTGACGGATGCCATATACAAGCTCATCCTCCGCGCCGGCCAGACAGGCGACACTCTCCCAACCACCGGCTCGCCCACCTCCTCCACCGGCTTCTGGCAGGAATATCATGAACCCTACCCCGTCAGCACAAACGCCGCAGACAACGAAGTACGCAGCATCACGGTGGACAGGCATTCCACCGTCTGGATCGCCACAGCCGCAGGCGTCTTCCTGAAAAAAAAGGATGCCGGCAAATGGACCCCCTGCCTTGCGCCAGGCAAAGCCAACGGCCCCGCTTATGCAGTCCTCGCCCGCCCGGACGCAGCCTGGATCGGCGCATGGAACGGCCTGTTTCGCGCCACCGGCAATACTATGGAACAAGTCCCCGGCACCGCCGGACCTATCTCCGCGCTCTGCGCCACCCCGGAAGGCATCTACGCCCTGGGACCACGGGGAGCCTGGCTCTTCGACGGACATCAGCTCATCAAAAAAGATTATACCCTCCCCCGCTCCATCCGTAGCGCCACCTCAGACCCGGCAGGCAACGGTATCTGGATCGGCAGCGATGTAGGTCTCTTTCATTGCACCGGCACTACCACCACCTCCTACCTGGGCCCCGCCTCTCTTATCAGCGCCGGGCTCAAAGGCCTCGCCTTCGACGATAACCAACTCCTCTGGGCGGGAGGTCTGGGCGGCGTATCCATCCTGGACGACGGAAAAAAACAAAGGGAGATCACACCCCGCGAAGGCTGCCCCTCCATCTATGTCAGCTGCGTCCGCCGCTCGCCCGATGGCAGCATGTGGGTGGGCACCCGTGTAGGTGTAGTACGTTATTATCCCAACGGCACACACACCCTGCGCTTCAGCCGCCGCTGGCTCCTGGACGACCAGGTCAACGACGTAGCCTTCGATTCCGCAGGCGATGCCTGGATAGCCACCGCAAAAGGCGTCAGCGCCATCCGCCGCCGGCGCATGACCCTCGCATCCAAAGAAGATTATTTCTACAACGTCCTGATGAAAAGACATATCCGCACCCCCTGGATAGCCGGACAGTGCCATCTCAACATTCCCGGCGACACCACCTCCTGGGCTCCGGAAGACGACGACAACGACGGCGAATTCACAGGCAACTACCTCGCCATGGAATCCTTCCGCTATGCAGTGACCCATAGTGAAGACGCCAGGATCAAGGCAGGTAAAGCATTCCGCTTCCTCAAACAGCTGCAGGAAGTCACTGGCGGCGACGGATTCTTCGCACGGACCATCGTCCCGGCACAATGGGGCGATCACGTACACGACGGCAACATGCTTTACACAGACCAGCAGCGCGCAGAGAAGGAAGTGGAAGACCCACGCTACAAGCCGGTGGAAGACCGCTGGAAACTCTCTGCCGATGGCAAATGGCGCTGGAAAAGAGACGCCAGCAGCGACGAATGGTGCGGGCACATGCTGGGTTACTTCTTTTATTACCAGCTCGTGGCCGACGACAGGGAAAAAGAAATAGTCCGCCGCCACGTAGCCACGCTGGTCAACCACCTCATCGCCCATAACTTTTATATGGTGGATATAGATGGTACACATACCCATTGGGCGGTATGGTCGCCCGAATCTCTCAACCGCGATCCCGAATGGGCCCAGGACAGAGCCCAGAATTCCATGGAGCTGCTGTCCTTCCTAAAGCTGGCAGGATACATGACAGGCGACACCATTTACGAGCACCACTACCGGCGCCTCATCAACGAAGAACACTACCTGGACAACATGGCGAACATCACCCGGCAGGACCCGGCCTGGTTCATCTACTTCGACGTCACCATGCAGGCATACTTCCTACCCATTCTCCTCCACTGCGAAAAAGACCCGGCGCTTTTGGATTTCTATCGTCGGTACGCAGACGAATGGATGGAAAAAAGAAAGTACGACCACAATCCCCTCCTCAATTTCCTTTATAGTTATGCCCGGGGAATAAAAACAGACTCAGCGGCCTCCCTGGACTTCCTCACCGATACACCCCTCGATCTCATCGACTGGCACATCGATCACACCCAGCGGGAAGACGTACACATAGTACATAACCCCGTCCTCGACGAATGGCAGGTCGACGAGCTTCCTCCGGCCAGCATCCGGCAGGTGGTCCGCTGGGACAAAAACCCCTGGGGCGCCTCGGGCGGAGAACCAAATATGGAAAGGGAGCCGGTGTTCTGGCTTCTGCCCTACTGGATGGGCAGATACCTGCAATTGATAACTCCACAACAATAAATAAATCATCGACTATGACGACACGCGCATGTACGCTCGGCTGGCTTTTACTTTTTGGCACAACCGCCTTTACCCGAAACCCCTCCCCTCCCGGGCAACCGGTTCATAAGGACAACCCTTTCAAACAGGACTATAGTATCAAATACGTGATGCCTACCGATGCCCGCCTCTCCAAAGTGGTCTGCGACAGAAATGGCGTCATACAGGTATTTTCTTCCGAAGGTCTTTTGCGCCCCTACGACGGCGCCTTTCTATTTCCTGGCCAGCTGAGGCCCGACAAAACCTATCGCCCTATGCAGGATAAAAAGATCAGGGACATAGGGCTCTGTGAAGGCCAGCTGGTCTACGTGGATGATAGGGCCGTACTCAGCAACGCATGGGCTGGCAAGCTCTACACACGCCACGACATGCCTGACGTGACCCTCTTCTCAGTGGCCCCCGACCTCAGCTCCATGATCTCCAACGGTACTGCGCTGCAATATCTCCGCGATGGCAGACGGACTTGGGCCTGGCAAGGCGCTCCCGGAGAAAAAGTGATTGACATCCAATACGACAAATCTTCTCATAATTTTTGGATCCTGACCACCAATACCCTTTCCATCTTCAAACCCGCCGGCAACGAGCTGCGTGTTCTCTATAAAGGCAACGACATCACCTGCTTCGCACCCGCTGGCGACGGTCGCACGGTATTGGTAGGTGCCCATGATGGTTATATCACCCTTGATGCCGCATCCGGCAAGCCACAGGGCGAGACCCGCCGCAAGCTGCCCTGCCCGGACATCTCCGTCATCCGCATCATCGATGGCCAGACCTGGTTCGGCTCTCCAGGAGGCGCCTTCAGGCTCCGCAAGGATGGGAAATACGACTACTACGCTTCCCGCCGCTGGCTGCCTTCGGATAAAGTAGCCGACATTGCAGCAGGACCCGCAGGATCTGTCCTTATCCTCACAGACAAAGGCCTGGGCGAGATCCACTTTAAAGATATCACCCTCCACGACAAGGCAATGTTCTACGAGCAGCAGGTTCGCGCCCGCCATATCCGTGTGGGCTTCAATGCCACGCTTGCCCGCATGGTGGGCGGCGATATCAGCACCGGCTCCGTGGAAGACTCGGACAACGACGGACTCTGGACCTCCATGTACCTGGGCGCCGAAGCTTTCCGCTACGTCGTCACCCGCGACCCCGAAGCCCTGCAGAACTGCCGGGAATCCCTCGACGCCATGGAACGTCTCTATACGATCAATCCTCTGAAAGGCTTCCCCTCCCGCTCATTTGAAAGAAGAGGCTACGCAGCCTCCGACACCCAGGTCTGGAAAAGAGCGCCGGACCCGGAATGGGACTGGAAATCTACCACCAGCAGTGACGAAGCCATCGGTCATATCTTCGTCTTTGGCGTCATTGCCGAGCTTGTGGACGACACGGCCTGCAAACACAAAGCCATCCGGCTCATGGACGCGCTAATGACCCACATCGTCGAGCATGATATGTACCTCATCGACTGGAATGGCAAACCCACCACCTGGGGAAGATGGAATCCGGAATACGTTAATGCCCGACCGGAAATGGTAGGCGACAGAAAGATCTGCTCCTCCAATATCATCGCCATGCTCCAGACGGCCTGGCATTTCACCGGTAAAAAAATATACCGCGACAAGGCCTTTGAATTGATGAACAAATACGGCTACCTCGACAACCTCATGCGGCCCATGAAAGACATAGGCCCGGCGCCCGCGGACGCGGACGATCTCAGCAAACGTCTCTCGGGGAACTGGAACCACTCCGACGACGAAATGTACTTCCTCGGATACTGGGGCCTCTATCGATATGCCCTCAACGATACCCTGAAGAAAAAGTTCAAAGCCTCCATCCTCGACCACTGGCAGATCGAAAGACCCGAAAAAGAAGGCGCCTGGGACATCTTCACAGCCATGACAGGCACGCCAAACTTCGATCTTAAAGAAGCTATATGGTACCTCCAGGAATATCCCCTGGACCTGGTAGACTGGTCGGTTAAGAACAGCGACAGAAAGGACATCGAGTTCATCCCGCACAATTTCCGGCATCAGACGATCCGCGAAGTGCTGCCCCCCGATGAATTGCCCATCAGCCGTCATAATGCCAATCGCTTTGACCTGGACGACAACGGCAACGGCCGCTCCGAATACAGCGCAGGCGACATCTGGCTCCTGCCCTACTGGATGGGCAGATACCTGAAAGTGATCAGCGGCCCGGAAACACCACCCAGGCCGGCCGCTTCACCGGTGGTCTCCGCAGCCTACACCGACCTTCCCTACCAACAGGATTATAGCGTGAGCTTCTATCCCGCCACCGCTACCTCCGGTCTGCACACAGCCCTGGCCGATCGCAACGGTCATATACAGGTGCTGTCTGACAACGGTCTGCTGCAACCCCGCGCGGGACAGCTCCTCGCACCCGGCACGCTGGTAAAGGACGACATATATAAGCCCCTGGGCGATAGAAAGATCAATGCCATCTGCCTGTCACAGGGTCAATTGGTCTACCTCGACGACAAAGCCCTTTTCAGCAACGCCTGGGCGGGAACCCTCTATGTCCCCCATGACATGCCGGGTGCAAGCATCGTGGCGGCCGGAGACCCCGGTCAATATATGATCTCGGACGGCAGCCGCCTCGCCCTCATCCAGGACAATCACATTATATGGTCCGGCCACAGCGCCGGACCTTTGCTTCAGATCCGTTATGGCCAGGGACGCTTCTGGCTGCTCTCAGCCCAAACCCTCTCCTCCTTCTCGCCAACAGAAAAAAAAATTTTTCCCGCCTTCACCGGCGATAGCCTCACCTGCTTCGCCTTCCTGGAAAACCACATAATAATAGGCACACACAATGGCTATTGGCAGCTCTCTCTCTCGACAGCAAACGGACCTTGGGGCGCAGCCCCGGCCTGTCAACCCACCGGCCCCTGCCAAAGACGCCTGCCCGCTACAGACCTCACCGCCAT
>Ga0207667_10001008_pt1 | contig 35898 bp, 54 predicted proteins | sample KBSCornC52_FD_184301 | JGI IMG/M metagenome (GOLD analysis project Ga0207667, IMG submission 184301) | Corn rhizosphere microbial communities from Kellogg Biological Station, Michigan, USA - KBS Corn C5-2 (SPAdes) (version 2) | ecosystem: Host-associated > Plants > Roots > Rhizosphere > Soil ...
CACGTTGGACGGAGAAGTGGCGCTCCTGCCGCTCCGCTACAGCTACGACGATATTCCAGACGAGCAAGACTTTTCGAAAGCGTTTGGGGCGGCGATGACGGTCTGTGCTCGCATCCTGAAAATGAACGATCTTGAAGAGCTTGAGGCGGAGGTCTCTCGTTACGCGGACGAACACTACGGACGCGCCGCATGAATAAATGGACGAAAGCTGCTAACGGCGAGCCCTGCGTGAAGTGCGGAAGTATCGGAACGACCGTACTAGCGCATTACAGCGGCCCTCGTCAGCACGATTACGGCAAAGGCAGGAGCATTAAAGGCGCTGACTTGATCGGCGCGCATTTATGCAATGGGCCGGGATCATGTCACGAGTACTTCGACACTTACGAATCGGATAACGACTGGGAACGTTCTGAGGAATTTCTACACTGCGTCGCAATGACGATTATCCGTCTAGTACGCAAAGGGTTAATCAAATGAGTGACCTCATGGCCGAGAAGGTAGTCACCGACTGGAAACTCTCCGGCGAGCACATCAATTCCGTGCAGCAGGCAAGTATCGAGGAATTAGTGCGCCTGTCCAAGCTAGCTCATTTCGTAGATATCCGTGTTCGGATTAATGGTGAATTTCGATGGCTTCAAGCGGATTGGCTGAAATGGCTAGAGAAAACTCCATGAGCGAAAGTCATCTCCCTTCTGAGAAGCGGTTCCCTGAGCTTTCGTCATTTGAGCTGGAATTGGAATCAGCCCAAGGAGCATGGACTACGTTCCGCGCTAATGAAGACGAGCGAGCGGCGCATGTATTGGCAGACGGCGATGCGGTTTTGACGATGCTCGCTGGCGGCATCGTAACTGTAGAGCGCGATGGACTTCGGACACGATGCAGATTGACGCCCAAAGCGTGGTTGGAGAAGCAGCAATGAGTGATCTTCTTTCCAAAGACACTGTGGCCTTGTGTGCCCTAGTCGCGCGACTGCATGCTGAGCATTCTCATGGGTTATCGGATGATGCAGCAGATGCGATTGAATCGCTACAGTGCGAGCTAAGCGAACAGGCTCGCTTACTGGGCGCTGGGAGCGAACGAGAGGCCCGCTTGATGGCACGTATCGCTGAGCTTGAGCGCGAACTGGCGCAGGCCAAAGACGAGATAGCGGCCATCAAGCGCACGCGCGCACAAGAGGCTCAATACGATCACATGTGTTACGAGCTGGCGCAGGCGAAGGAGCGCATTGCGGAGATGGAGCGCAAGCTGAAGAACTACGAGCCAACGGATCTCTATAACGGCCTTACCATTGAGCAATGGAAATCCAGGGCCAAGGCTGCTGAGAGACGCGCTTTCGAACCGCACTCCGCTCTCCGAAAGATTGTAGACCTGCAAGCTGCAGATGATGGTCTATGGTTTGAGGCTCGCACCGCATCCGAAGCGTATCTGCAGCAGGAATTGCGCAAGCTGCATGCCGCTATTGAAGCTGAGCCGGCGAAGCCAGAGAGCGAACCGAAAGACGTGCGATTCCCGCGAACGCCAGATAGACAGCCTTCTGATTGGCTTATTGAGAAGTCATTCATCTTTAAGGTTCTCGAAGCTCACGAGGCTGTGCCTGAACACTATGACATCACGCCAGAAGAGATTGAGGAAATTTTGATGGCGGTGGAGAAAGTGTGCTCTAGCGCGCCTTCAACGAAGAACTTGGAGCAGTCATGAACTTCGATGAGGTACCTTGGGATTGGCAAGCGACCGCAACACTGCGCTGGAGCGCTGGCAAACTGCAACAGATTTGGCATAGGAAGGTCAGCGAGATTTCTTCGTTGACCAACCGTCCCGCGCTTCGCATGGAAACAGAATGGCGAGATGTTCCGGTTGAGCAAGCACCTTCGGAAACGAACTCCGATGTGCTCGATATCCCAGACTTCCTGCGCAATCAAGATAATCTCAAGGCAGAACGGGCAACGCACCAAGTTCCCGTCGGCCACTTCTGGCGCAGCGACTCCAACCTGTTCTACTGCCGCCATTGCGGGCAGCATTACGACAAACATCTGCATACGGATGAGGCTTCGCGGTGTCCGACGGATCAGGAAACGAGAGATGAACAGTTGTGCCCGGCCTGCGATGGGGTCGGCGGCGGAATCACTAAAGACGGCATCGAGCTTGAGTGCAGCCGATGCAATGGGCGCGGCGGAATACCTCTGAACACCGGAGAGGGTCAGTCATGAACGAACAGTACTGGATCGATGGCGCGCGGGAATGTCTGGACGCCGAAGGCATCTCGGCGACCGACGAGCAGGTCGAGCGCATCGGCAAGCGCCTCGCTGGCGGCGCTGAGGTAGAGGCTGAGTGCACGGGAATCATCGAACAGACGAAGTCGTGCGCTACCAAACAAAAGACGCCAGAGCAATTGAAGATAGAGCGGCTCGAATATGCCGTGCAGCGATTGGCAAGCCGGCTCGGTGTATCGGTCGATGTCGATCGATGCGAGATATTGTTCTACACGCCCGTCGGCACATCACATTGGGGCACGACGCGCGAGCGTCTTTGAGCGAGAACCATGAGCCTTAGCCGTACGGCAATCGAGTTGAAGCTGGAGCGCTGGGAAATAAGCGAACTCATCGAGCGGCTGCGCGACATGCAGTACCGAGCGGCTGACAAGCAAGAGTACGGCGACGCGGCTAACTACAAACAACGGGCAAATGAGCTGGAGCAGTTGTTGAAGACAACACCGCTTGAGCCCGCAGTCTGATTGACACTGTTACCAACTATGGAGATTGAAATGCGAACGATCAACGACCATAAAGTAAATCCCGCCAATGACAAAATTGAAATCACCGTGACAGATCAGCCGGGGGCTGGCGGCGCAAACCATGTTTACAGCATCAACTGGCAATCCGGGGCGGTGACGCTGCAGTTTCAGAACGGCCCAATCGCTGAGGTCGGTGTCAACGGCATCACTCAGGAAGTACTGCTCGCGATCTGCGCTGATCGTTTGCGCGCCTTCCAGAGTGGTCCGTATGCATGCCGTGAAAACGCATTAGCACTGACCAAGATCGAGGAAGCACAGCACTGGCTGCATCACCGCACACTCGCGCGCATGGCCCGCGGAGTTGAAGGAACGCATGCAGTCTAGTTGAGGAGATGCGCGTGCAAGAAGAGTCACCTATTACGTTTGAAGCCCCGAGCTTCGCGCTGTTTGATGTCGAGAAGAATGCTGTATGCACAACGGCGCACGGCAATCTCGCCATATTCAGTGTCAAGGCGATGGCTGAGATTTGGGCTCGCAAGACGCCCGGCAATATCGCTGTGATTCCCGTGCAGATCGCACGCGCGAGCATTTCCTAGCGGGAACTGAGACCTGTGCATCCACACCCAAACAAACGACACGTAATGACGACGTACCGGCAGTACATCCTCAACCGAAAGCGCAAGGATGGGACTGCGCGCGGCTTGATCCATTACCGTCGAATTGTAGATACATACCTATGGGCAAAGCGGGTAGTCATAGCTGGAAAGTCTGGCGTGGATGTTTGCGAAAGCGAAGTCATCCGAGCCGATGGCATGCAGAGCAAGACATCGCCGGGCGCAAGCGCAGTTGCTACAAGTGCAAATACTGCGGCATGTGGCATTTGACGAGCAAAGTCAGAGTTGACTGAAACATAGCGGGTGAGGTGATCGCGTGCGCGATAAGACGATTTGCTGGAAGGTCGAGCTTCGCTTTAAGGACATGGATATGTCCGGTGGCGACAACGTCGATGGTCCGCGCTGGACTGGCGGATATGTGGATTGTGAACGCGCACTTGTGATCATCGCTCCTACTAAAGAGCTAGCGGGGGCAGCCGCGCTTAGTCTGTGTTATGAACACCAAAAAGCAGAAGTGAAAAGCACGCGGAAGTTATACGAAGTGGATGCCACCGTGATGGTGAGCATCTCTGACTGAAGAAGGAAATCAGAAGTGAAGAAATACATTTGCATCGCGGCGCTACTGTTGGTCGCTTGTACCAATCCAGACGGTGCCACCCGCGTGCTCAAGGAGAACGGCTTCAAGGACGTGCAAATCACTGGCTACAAATGGCTGACATGCAGCGAAGATGACATCTATCACACGGGCTTTCGTGCAATAGGGCCGGTAGGTACGAAGGTCTCCGGGACTGTCTGCGAAGGACTGTTCTTCAAGAACTCAACCATTCGGTTCGACTGATCATCTTTGATCGCAGGATGAGCATGTGGCTTAACAACGACGAGCTGAAAGAACTCACGGGCTACAGCCAGCGTGATAAGCAGCGTCGTGCCCTGGCCGAGCTCGGAGTTAAGTTTCGCACCCGGCCGGCGGATGGCTTCCCCTTGGTAGATCGATCGCAATTTGAGCATACTGCGCCCGGAACCCGTCCTAAGCGCGAGCCGAGAGTCCCAATCAACTAAGGACCAGCCATGGGGCGCCAGAGAACAACGCACACCTACCTGCCTAAGTACGTGAAGCCGAACCACGGCAGCCTGTACTACGCACCGCCCAAGCAGAAGCCCGTTCGCATCTGCAAGATTGGCGATGATCAGGCGCTCTATAAGTTCATGCTGACGCTCACCGAGCCGGCTGGGCCAGTAACGACAATGGGCGATCTGTTCGACCGCTACGAGCGCGAGATCGTGCCGACACTTTCTCCCACCACACAAAAGGATTACCGCTGGCTGCTCAAGTTCCTGCGCGAGTATTACAGCCACATGCGGCCTGACGAGGTGACCACGAAAGACTGCGGGTTGCTACTGCAATCGCAGAAGCACGGAAAGGCCGTGCGTGTACGGCTGCTCGCGGTGCTGTCGTCAGTGTTCAGCCAAGCTGTCGGCTTCTGGTTTGTCTGCGAGCGGAATCCTTGTCGCGACGTAAAACGTCCGCCGACCGGCAAGCGCGATCGGTACATCAACGATGAGGAATACGAGATCATCAAGGCTCGCATGCCTCTACGGCATCAGATCGCGATGGATCTGGCGCTACTAACGGGCCAACGTCAGGGCGACCTGCTCAGCTTGAAATGGGATCAGGTAGGTCCGGAAGGCATCTACTTCGAGCCATCCAAGGTTCGCAAGAAGACCAAGAAAAAAATCCTCGTGCTGTATTCGCCGATGCTCAAAGAGACGCTGGCTCGAGCCAAGATGCTGATCCCGCATTTACCCCGAGAGTACGTGCTGAGAACGGCCAAAGGTAAGCGCTACAGCGCCGGCGGTTTCCGCTCGATCTGGGGACGGGTAATGCGCAAGGCCATGAAGGACGGCGTGATCGAAACGCGTTTCACGTTCCACGACATCCGAGCCAAGACGGTGAGCGATGAGGATGATTTGGGCAAGGCCAATTTGCGGGCTGGTCACACGTCAATGGCAATGACCAAAGGCGTGTATGACCGTGGTGTTCGGAAGGTTACACCGCTGAAATAAGATGCACTCGCTACCGAAAGATGCAATGCGATTTTTTAGGCGCGCCCAAGTGATTGATTTTATGGTGCCGGTTGACGGATTCGAACCGCCGACCCCCTCATTACGAAGATGCTCTACGAAAATTCTGTACTGTGTTCTTTCGGTTAGACTATTCAATCACGGATCGCATCTTAAATCGACGTTTCTGGGCTGTTCCAGGGTCGATTTTTGTCGGTTACCGGGCGGGTTAAGATGCGCGAACTTGGCATGTAGCTCAGCGGCAGAGCAGACGCCTGTTAAGCGTCCGGTCCCTGGTTCGATCCCAGGCATGCCAGCCAGTTTTGATCGCGGATCGTCTAACGGTAGGACACGAGATTTTGATTCTCGTAATTGGGGTTCGAATCCCTGTCCGCGAACCATCTACCAAAGCTGAAGGCGACCTATGAAATGCCTTAGCCAATCAGCTGAACTGAAGCCATACGGCTGGTGGAACAGCGGCCGTCTTTGGTATTGCTTCGTCGATGTGGACGGCCGCAGGGTATCTGGGGCAGGCAAAACAAAGGACGAAGCCGTTAGCGATGCCTTGAAGGACGTCCGGAGGATTGCCGGTAAGAGAATGCAGTCTAAATCGGGAGCAGATCACGACCTATGAGCGAGCTATCGGAGATAGATAAAATTCGGTGGCAACGCGATACGGCCATGGCTGAGCGGGATCGACTGGAAAGCCGAAATCGAGAGGCTTACTACCCTATTGTCTTATGCTGAGACTGCGTTGCGCTCCGAGGTAGCACTGCGGCTTGGTATAGGGCGCGAGTCTAAATCGGGAGAGGAACAGTGAAGGATCGGAAGCTTTATGACAGGCTGCTTGAGAAGATAGTCATAGACGAAAGCACAGGCTGTTGGAACTGGACAGGATATGCCTTTGACAAAAGGCCGTACCCTGGCAATAGGTATGGCTGCATAGGTATCCGTGATCCAGAAACGAACAAGTCCAGGACCATCGCGACGCATCGCGCCATGTGGTTTGCAGTACATGGTAAGCCGGCGGCTGGTCAGTGTGTTTGCCATAGCTGCGATAATCCGAAGTGCGTGAATCCGAACCATCTATGGTTAGGCTCTCGCCGTGATAACACTATGGATATGATCAAGAAGAATCGCCATCACCTGAAGAAGAAAACTCACTGCAAGCGCGGGCATCTTCTTTATGGAGTAAATGTCATGGTGACTGCGGACGGATACCGACATTGCAAAATTTGTGAGCGGGGACGTTTAAGAATGCGATGGGGATGGCCAGAGGACCTTGCTTTTAGTGTGGCGCCACTGCCTTTGGGTCATGTCATGAACAAAAAGACCGGCGTTGTCATTACTGAATCGCCAAAGGCTCGTATGGCGCGAAAGCGATCTCACAGCGCAGGAGGTGAAGCGTGATGCAACGATACGATTTCGATAGAGAACAGCGGTGTGGCTTCCGAGAGAACCCGCACGGCGATTTTATTTCTTATCACGACTACATGCGTGAAAAGAACGACATCCAGGCGCTTGCCAAAGAAGCGCTATGGGCGCTCAAGCATCGTGATATGCCACTGCAGGAAATTGACGATTACATTATCAGGCAGCGCGAGATTGTTGCGGCGCTTCGTGCTATTGCCGAGACGCAGGTTTAACTCAGAAGCGCGGCGCTAAATCGATGACCGCCTTACATCGCAGCGCTAAGGCTTGGGCGTCTCGTTTGTAGGCGTCGAGATCTGGGCCGATGTCGATTGGTTGGCTTTCGCTATGATTTTGTCCATCCGTTCTATCCAATCCAGTGGCACTGGGGCTACCAGGTCCGCTGGCAATGGCTGTGGCTTCGCGCATGGGGCTGGGATTGGCTGCGTGGCACACGCGGACAACACTAGCAGGCCGAGAATCCAGCTCGCGCTGTAGAGCCTGTAATTGCGCCTCATAGGATTCACTCCTCGCTTGGATGGTTCGTCGGTCGGACAGTTCCTGTGCGGCGACCGCGGCTGCTTGTTGTTGTGCGGCGAGCTGGTCGCGTTGGATCTGTTTCTGCTCGCCGATGGATCGTTCATGGCTAGACCACCAAGCGAAGGCCGCTATGAGGATTAGGACGGCGGCAAGTTCGGCATAGAGGCGGTAGCCGATCATGATCGTATCCTGAGCGCCTTAAAGGCGATGTAGCAAACAACCGAGAGAAGTGTCCCGAATGCGCTCTCAAAGCCCGCCACCATGTAATGTCCAAAGGACGCCATACCGAGGACGATCACAGAGCCCAGCGCGCCACCCAGAACTTGCGCCATTGTTCCCTCAATGATGCTGCGGCCGGTCGGGATATCGGATGGTTGTTGATCAGGCATTGGCTAAACCCTCGATTCGTTTTGCATGTCTTTCTGTGCGTGCTGGCGTCTGCTTCGCGAGCTTCGAATTCCTGATCTCGGCCGCCATCGTGTGCCAGTCGTGACGCTCAGCCGCTGCAAGTGCGTTGTGGAAGCCCAGGAGTCCACCTATGCCGAGTTGGTAGGCCATAGAGATCAAGACCGCCTGTGCGTCATATGGCAGCCCCTGCCAGCCCCTGAGCGTGCTGGATAGCGCGTTGATGACAGCATCGGCTTCGATGCCCTCTAGATAGCGCGCACCTTCGTGAGTGATGTTGACCGTGAGCCAGCCGCGGTCATAAAGCGTGCGCCATTCGGCGGCGGTGAGCGGTCTGCGCTCGAGACAGCGGCCAATCGCAAACGTCAGTAGGTTCTCGGTATCGATATAGAGGCTAGCCTTGTAGCCCTCCTCTAGTTCGATCTCATCGAGCAGCGCGTCGCGGTTCATCGGTCTTTGTCCAGGAACTTGCGCACCCACACTGGCACCCATTCCTTGATCGTCTCCTGGATGCCATTGCGTAGATCATGGATGTTCCGCGCCAAGCGATCGGCTTCCTTTTTCGCGTGCTCCATGTCGGTCTCTAGTGCCGTAATGCGCTCGTGCTTGCGGACGCTATCCTTTGCGGTCTCATCCAGGCGTTCCTCAATTTTGTCGAAGCGCTCATCCTGCTTGTCATCACGTCGCTGTCCAGCGAGATAGATAACACTGATGAGGCCGAGAATGATCGGCACTGCAATGCCAACGATCCATAGCGCGTCCACATATCAATCTTCTGTTTTGTGGCGATCGATCTCTGCCTGAACATAGGCTTCTTGTTCGGCCGTCCAGTCATCCACATGCATGTCGCAGATAGTGAAAACATCCGAATCGGTGACCAATGCGCCTAAGTCCTCGATCGTGCGTTTCATGCCGCGACGGACAATGCTGCGAGGCCGAATTATCACAACGCCCATGCTATTTGCTCCTATCGAGTAGTGATTGGATCAGCTTTTCATCGGCTTCGACCCGCGCATTAAGTTTGGCGAACTGCTCTGCTTTAAATGCATCGAGGTCGTATTCTTTAAGTCTCACTTCGGCCTTGTACTGGTCGATGGTGTACCAGCACCAAAGCATCATCAGCGTCGATGCAATAAGCGCAAAGGTCATGAGCTTCTCGCGCCCTTCCTTGCTGATCGAGAGATTGAACCACTGATGTCCGCTATTGCGGCTCGCATCGATCTGCGGCGAGTGCGACATCGAGCGGTTATCGATAGGCAACCCGTATTCGCTGACCTCTATTCCCTCGCTCGTCACTTCGTCGCTCATGGCTTCCCCCAGAAGTGCTCGATCAAGCTCAAGACCAATCCCGCGAAGGACATCACAAGTGCGCCGCCTACGATCAATAGCGAACTCATGCCGCCGATGCGATCCCTGAAGCTGCGTACCTGGCCGACCGAGGAAGTCACTGAGCCCAAGCGGCTGCGAAGTTCGCGGAACTGTCGCTTGTCGTCATCCATGTGCGATTCGATCAACTGCTCGAGACGCGCTTGGCTCGTCAGAACCTGGACGCGAAACTCGTAGTCGTCCTTGGCAATGCGCAATAGTTCAGGTTTATCCGTTTCGCTCATGCCTGCGCAGTCCACGTCGCTGATGCACTCGTACCCGTGTTTACATAGAGCTTCTTGTCTGCCTGATTGAGCAGCAATGACCCTTGCTCGATGCCTACCTCAGTGCCAGGCGGCGCACCTGCAGCGGTGCGAAAGTAAATACCGAAGTTTGTGCCAAGACCGTTCACGACAAAACCATAGTAGTTAGTGACAACCTGCTTAAGATTCAGCAACAGGCCGTTGTTGGAATTACCGATCTCAAAATTATTTGAACTATTGAGCTTGAGTAAATCTCTTGCAGTACCGCCACTCTCTAGCCACTGCTCGGCAACTGCATTGGCAATCTGCACTGCTTTACCGAAATAGTGATTACCACTAGAACCGCCTGTCCAAATCTGTTTGTTGCCAGTACCACCAGCAATGTTGGTCATTGCTGTGATGGTCCCACTCACAACGGGAATAGGGCCGACTTTAAGGTCATATGCGCCGGTTGATTTAATAAATGTTGCTTGAGTGCCGCCACCTCTATACCAACCACCGTCAACGACGCAATGCACTTGTGTCGCATCGATTAGCGGAACCGTTGCCGAGCCAGAGCCTTGCGTCCAGGTGCAGCCCCATGCATTGAACTGAGGATTCCCGGATGCCGGAACGTTGCGTACGAAGTACTTGTCCCCAGAATTCTCAAAGTGAGTTCCAAAGCACGTAACAATTGTATCGCCAGAGATATCGATAGCCGTCGAGGCGTCATAGTCCATTGACCCGCCAAAGAAGCGAATATCGAGCGAATTTCCGTATGACCTCAGCGAGCAGGTCACCGAACTACTTAAGCTCGTGCCACGAAACTCAACTTGCTCGGCAGCGTTCGTGAGCCCAGATGGGAAATAGGCATTAATGCCGTTCGAGAAGAACCAGCCTTTGTTGCAGGTGAAGGACCACGAGTTGTTACCCGGCTGTAGCCCAACGCCGAACAAAGTAACTTGACCCGGGCGGAACTCAAACTTAGATGGGAAGCCTGTGCCGGCAGTGTTCTCAATCTTGAGAGCTATAGACGCCGTAGCATTACCTGGACCGGTAAGATTCAGGCCACCCAACGGCTCGCCCATGAATGGATCAGAGAAAATTCCGCCGTTCACGCCGGTCAACGTAACGGCCGTTATATTCGCGGCAGCCGTGGAGAAATCAAACAACACGCCATCACAGCGCAACTTCATCGTCGTATAGATAGTGAGCGCGCCCGTGACTTTGTATCGACCGGGTGGCGCATACAACTCGCCCAAGCCATTTGTACCGCCAAATTTAGGTGCGCACTTCAGCCAATTCTGAATGGCAGTCGTGCAGTCCAAAGTAAAGGCATTTGTCTGAACATCGGTAATTTGCGCAGATGTCATGAAGCGCCATAGATGACCATCTGGATAGAAATAATTAACCGGCGTGACGCCCTCGGCGATCTCGGCGGCGGTGCGTCGAATTGAGATCAGTTCATTGCCCTTACCTGCCGTCGTTGTGTTGGCGAGATCAGAACGCAGCGCCGTGTCGTTTCCGGTACCAACGGAAGAAACAACATTGCCAGCGCCATCAAAGGCCAAATACTGCCCAGCCCGCACAACAGCGGCAGGCAGCACCATCGACGGATTGTTATCAGCATCAGGCGCACGGACTGCAAAGTTGATCTGAGCTTGTAGGCGCTGCGAGATCTGCACGCTACGGTCGAAGTCCTGCTGAATCGTATCTGATGGGAACGGCTGGCCATCCACGTACTGGCTAAGCTGCGTAAGCGGTGGATTTAAGAAGATCGCAAGCTGCGCGCCGACAGGGACCGCGACCGTAGTCGTAGCAGTTCCACCGGTCGCAACTCCTGTGCCGGTAAGCGTGTAGTCAACGTTCAAGACGAGTGTCGTAATGACGCCAGTCGATGACGTTTGCTGTAGCGTTAGATCTGTGGTGGCATAGAACAGGAAGGGAATCGCAAAAGGCCCAGTGGTGTTAGCACCGGCATACACAACTCGCGAAACCGTGTTTTGAATGGTCATTGCATCACCGGCATCTTAAGCGCCTGTCGCGCTTCCTGTTTGTCGCTCACCTCTTGTGCGAGCTTTGGGAACTCTTCCAACAACTGACGCTTAGCGCCTTCTCGGTACTGGTTCATCAGATCGCGAATCATGATTTCCTTGCCGCCATCCGGACCGTCAGACTTGAGTTGATACACCGCCGACAAGGGATGCTCGCCAGAGACAATAGAGTTCATGAGTTCTTTCGCACCTACGCCCCACGCGGGTGACTTCCACTCATGCCCCGCAAGCTCTAGGAAGCGCGAATAGGCTTCCGGATATTTCTTGAGATCGATCCGCGCGCCACTACCGAAAGACTGCGACGGTGACGGCAGCGTGAGATTGAAGCCTTGCTTCAAGATCTCGTTATCGATCGGTGACTCTTTGGCCTTCATTGATTTCGCCGGTGAGAAAAGAGATTCCATCACCCCGCCTGTGCCTTCGTTACGTGACGGCACGGGATCGCCCCACAGGTCACGGCGCGGCGGTAATGTGCTCGAAAGCCCAGGGATGCGGCTCTTGAACTCATCCAGCATCGAATACACAGCGCGCTGATAGGGATCTGCTGCGCGATCGGCTGTTCCAACCACCGAGGGAATCGCAGAGCCCGCGGTTGAGAACAACGCAGACTCGCCCGTTCCGCCAGTGCGGCTGTCGTGCAGTACCGCAAAGAAGTTGGCTAGACCTTGCGTGTAGCTTGAGTTCGAGAGATTGGCTGCAATCGCAAGTGTGGTCGCTACGGCGATCTTCTCGGTGTCTGCATCGTCCTTAAGCTCGTGCTGACCGTTCGTGATAGCTTCGGTTGCCGAGGCCGCAAGCGTAATCAGCTTGCCGATAGGATGGACGCCGTTTAAGTCGTACCAGCGGTTGCCGACTTTCACGCTCCAGTTCTTTTCGCCCTCGCGCTCTTGTGCCTGCTGCAATCCCTTCTCTGCAGGCCCTTGCCCTTTGATGCGACCTTGCATAGTGAGATCGGCGGCACTCAGCATGATAGCCGTGCCGAGTCCCGTCTGTGCTAATGCAAGATCACGTGACGGACCGCCTTGTGCGATGTTCTCCCGGAAGCTCGACATCAATGGCGCAAGCGGTGTGCGCTCCATCGTGTAGCTGAAGATGCGTGCAGGGATCTTGATGAATGGCAGAATGAAGCGAAGCTCGGGAATCTTCTGCCGGCCATCCAATAACCATTGGGCGATCTTTCCAGGTTCATCCAAGAACGCTTGGTACTTCGCCTGATCGATCGACGCCATGTTGATGTGTGGCGGCGGGTTCTGAAGGATATCGGCGACACGCGAGCCAAAATCCTCACTCGCAAGCAATCCGGCATTCAATTCTTCTGTCGCCTGTCGCACGGCCTGCGCGTGCAGTTCCATGCGATAGGCGAGCGTGAGTGCGGCATCGTGTTGGGCCGCAATACCGCGGCGACCTAGCGAGAGGCCGGCAGAGAGATAATCGATACCTTTACCTAGCCAACCTTGATCTGATAACCCAAGCGCTTCAGACGAAATATTGCTTGGGAATGCCTCGTGAGGCTCACCAATTCCTTCACCGGTGGTTCCGGTCTTTGCAGCCTTCCATGCATACGCCAGTGCATCGCGCCAACCGCCCGTAAGTCCGGCCCACTGCGCTGCAACTTCACCCGGCGCTACACCGCCTTCCGTGCCGAGTGCGCTTGAGATCTTAGCGGCAATGGCGCGCTCGCCCATGCGCCAGAGCGACGTTGATGCATTCGATGCGAGAATCTTGGCCTGCGTGACCGGACTCGTGAGCAGTCCATCAGTCCACGCTTGGATTACCGCATCACGTGTTTTTGCATAGGCAGACTTCTGGACAAAGCTATCGAGTTCGTTTGCCATCCCAGCGTCAGAGAGGTCGAGCACGCGCTGCGCCATCTCTTGCACGTTATCTTTGCCGCCACCCATCTCTAGCAAGCGCCAGTTGATGTCTTCTAACTTGCTTGCTGACGTTCCCACCGGAATGCGCCAAGATGCCAATGCGCGTGCAGTCTCGGTACGCGCACCGATCGCCTGTTGCTGGATCGCGTAGTGTGTCGCCAACATCTTGCGAAAGGCGAATAGGTTTTCCTCCGTAGGCGCCCGTGTGGCGAGTTGTGCGACTTCCCGCAGCTTGTCGGCGCTCGTGGCCCAGAGTTCACGCGCAGCAACTGATTGCTCTGCATTTAGAGGATCGCCAATACGGCGACTCTCAAGTACCCTCCACGCGTCTTGTTGGGCAGCATTGAGCTTGATCTGCTCGAATGTCTGCGTGCCGCGCCGCGCTGTGTCAATCCCTTCCTTGCCGCGATCAGCAAGCTCCTGCATCGCGCGTTCTATATCTTCGGGTGCTTCGATACGGTTGAAGTTGATGAAGGTCTTGCCGGGAATGTCCGAGCCTTTGGTGACATCCTCTGGAGAAATCTGAGGACCTTCCGCGCTTAGCGGTGGCTTCTGATTGAGAGGGAACTTGAGATCAGGTCCAGTACCCTGTCCGGTAACGGGTTCCGTCGATACAAAAGGCGCGTTCGGGTGCTCATCGGGATTCCCCATGCGCTCCATTGCAGTGGGCGGCGGTTCTGGTTGCGTCACCGCCGCGGTTGCGAGCTCTGGCTCTGCTTCTGCAGCACTACGCACAGCATTAGCGTTCTTCATGAGCTTGATCGCCTTGAAGAAGCCATCCGTCAGCACGCCGAGGCCAGTACCTTCCAATGCGTTCTTAAAGCGGCCCTCGGCATTGCTGTCGTCGGGTTTGGATGACAGATAGTCCGTGACTGGATTGTGTAACGCCGGGAACTTCTCAATCAGATCCGAGAGCCGTCCTTGATGCGGATCGAATCCTGCGAAGTTCGCAAGCGCGCCTTTGAGCGCCGAGATCGTATAGCCAGCGGGTCCGGCGAGCTTTGGCAGATTGAGTGCCTTGTCGACGCCTTTCATCGACGCCAAGAACTGAGCGACATTCTTGACGAGCCCACCGGTGACGCTCGTCGGCGCGTTGATGTCCGGAAGATTAACCTTCGCATCGAGTGCATCGGTCGTTGCATCTTTACCGTGTACAACTTTGAGCTCGCCATCTTTCCATGAGAGGCCAGGAAGGTTGAGCTTTTCAGTTGCGTAGTTGCCTACGTCGTCAGCCAAGTTGATGACGTTCTGGTACGAGTCACGAAAGCCCTTAATGATCGCGCGCGGTATCTCGGTCGTACCCTTTGCCACATCCGCAACGGCGCGGTATGCCATCGAGTGCTTTGATTGATCAGGCGCCGCGCTATCAATAGGATTAACGCCAGGCGCAACGGGAGACGAAGGCTTTGGCGCTTCCGGTTCAGGCACTTTGATACGCGAGAGAAGCTCATCACCAGCCGCCGTAGATGCAAGCTTGTCGCGGTACGCCTGATATGGCCCCGTGAGATCGGTAGAGACTTGATCTGCTGGCGCGCTCATTTCTTAGGCGCCTCGGCCGCTGGCGGTGCTGCAAAGAGATCGCGCCAGCGCTTTACAATACCGGCTTGACGATCAAACTCTTCGCGATCGATCTTGCCTTCACGGAAGGCTTTAACCGTAGCCGTTTCTGTCGCTTCAAGGTTGGGCTTCGCCTGATTGCCGACCAGATACTTAGGAATCGGCAACTGAAACACCTGCACCGCTTTATTTGCGAGCTGATGATCGTTTCCGATCTGCACATACGCCTTATGGATCTGGTCAGGCGTTGCGTCTTTGTGCTGATTCATCCACTGGCTGAACTCATCCAGCATTGCCGCCTTCACCTGAGCGGTCGCTGGACTTGGGTTGAGTTCGGAGTGGCCAGAGAGTGTCGTTAGGTACTGAACGCCTAACTTCACCTGCGAGGGGTAGTTCTTCTCGGTCTCTTCAAGAATCTTGTTGTAGTCTGGAAGTGAGAGATGGCCTTGCGTCAATTGTTCTTTGGCTTCACTCCTGACGTCCTGCCCACCCATTGCCTTATCTCGCAGGTCTGCATAGGTCGTGACATCCGTTGAACCTTTACCGCCCGCGCCTCCCACCTGATCGTAGAAATATTTGTATTCCTGCGGTGTCAGGGTGTCGCGGTTCTTCTCAATCCATGCCGGCGTCAACTGGCCGTTCGCGCTCAGCTTCACGCCATCCTTGAAGAGATTGTCGTGATTGTCTGCTTCCTGCTTGTCCTGTAGTCGCTGTAGCCTTTCCGCATCCGCTACCCGCTGGCGGAATACGGTGTCCGAGTGGTTGATTAGCTGCAGACGCGTGTCAGGATCGAGCGCACGTATTGCCAGATTGCCTTTTGCAGCATCAGAAGGAATGTATTTATCTCCATCCCAATGACCGGCAAAACGAGCATTTGCACCCTTCGCATAGATGCTCTGATCAGAGAACGTTGCGTGATTTGGCAACTTGAATTCATCCGTGAAGTGCTGCCCACCGGCTACATTAATATCTGCCGCTCCATACTTCTTGAAGAAGCCGCGCAGGTCGTAATCATTACCGCTGAAGTTTTCATCAAGATTGAATCCTTTCTCTCGCGTCATCCCGATCTGGCTGAGCCACGAGCGGTAAGCCCTCTCCTGGTCATCGGATAACTTTGTGGTTTCTGGTTTTGAGGGACCAGCCGAAGTCAGCTGGAGCAAGGTTGCATAAGGATCTGCCTCGATTTGGCCCATCACAGCGGTTTTGGCGAGCGATGACTGCGCGTAGTCATTTAGCTTGCGCTTCGTATCCGGATCGAGCGGCATGGCGTCGATGAGCGCCTTACGTTCCGCTAGACGCACGCCAAACACATTGGGATTTGTCAGCACTTCATTGCCGGCGGCGTCGATCGATTGCTTTGCCGTTGCGATTGAGTTAGCCGTGCGTTCTCCGGCCTCATAGTTCAGTGACTGGGTCGCGAGTTGATTGCGAAATGCGGTGAGCCGATCACCTAAGAACTTCTTCGCAATTGGGGACGGTGCGCCTTTGAGGGCCGTCGCTACGTCGGCGTCATAGTCCTTTAGGACATTGGGCGTGAAATTCTCAGCACCATCACCTGCATTCTGTTTATGGTCCTGAAACTTCTGCTGCCAAGATTGCTGAACGTCTGCGAGCGTCTTAGCAGAATAGGTCGCTCCCTGCGCCTCTAGGTACTGCTGACTCGCTTCGCCTAGCGCATCGCCTACCGCTTTCAATCCCGGCGCGGTCGAGGTGTTGGCCGCCTGCGGCATAACCCGACGCGGTAACGCCTCTTGAGCGTTTACCTGTGGGGTATACATGCCGGGTTGCGCCGCGTTAGGCATAGTTCTGCGTGTAGTAGTTAGACGCGCCTTTCAAGAGCGTGGCGCCCGCGGCCAGATTGGCGTTCTTCTTCTGCGCCTTACCTTCTAGTTCCGTGCTCTGTGCGTTGTAGTCGTAACCGAACTTAGTGAGCGCACCGCGATAGCGAATATTGAGCGCATCGAGTTCGGCGTTGATGGCCGACTGTGTTTGGACGCCTTCAGATGTCGTTCCGGCCCCAATACCAGACTGCGCCAAGGTCGCAGACTGCCTGCCTAAAAACTCGCGCGCGGTACGGCGCTGCGTGCTCTCTTGCGTAAGGGTTTGCTGTTCGGCCGCTTGACCTTCGAGGCGATCCAGTTGCGCCTGTTGTTGCGCCTGCTGATCGGCTTCTTCGCCTTGCTTATGCTGAGCGAAGGCGCTTACGCCCGCGGCGATCAGTGGAATAAAAGCCGCCACTATCGCACCCGCGCGTAGAGATAGTGATCTTCTCCATGGGGTCCGTAGTTGCGCATCGGCTCCGGTGTCTCCAGCTTGAACTCAAGTAATTCGAGCCAACGGCAGCCATTGGCAAAACTCGAATCAACCGTAGCCTCAACCCTTTGCAAATCGCAACACGACAACATGCGCCGCACGATGCGATCCAACACCACGAAATGACGCTTAGAATCCCGCGCAATGAAGCCCCAAAGCGTGCCATGGAGCGCCGTTCGAGCGATGCCGCCACAGGCGATGGTTTCGCCATCCTGAAGCGCGGTTAGGGCGAGTCCAGCGTGCTGCAACTCAGTGAGGTATTCGAGGCAGGAGATCTCATTGCGCTGACGTTCCTGCAGCCGCATGGCGATGACATGAGCCGGCTGAAACGCAATCAGCTTCACGTCGGTTCAAAACCAGCAAGGTTCGGGAATATTCCAACCACAGTCATGGGTACGGGATCGTCGTTTTGCACCTGAAGACGGCAGTCGCTCTCATATTCACCCGGCCATACGACAAGCGTGTCGCCCGAGTAAATAACAGGAGCTGCGCCTACCGCCGTATCGGTGCTGTTGTCTCTGATGTTGTCGAGCTGGCCGTTCTCCATGCCCACCTTGCCGCCAGTGGTCAACATTGAATCAACCAGTCTGACAGTGCCTTGTGCAACGCGCTTATTCTTACCCTGTGAGGTTCCAACATCAGCGCCTGCCTCAATGCGCATGGTCACGAGCTTCGCCGTGCACCGCAGGCCCACATTCACCACGCTACCGGCATGCTCAAGAGTGATTTGTCCGCTCGTCACAACCTTATCCGGATGTACGCCGCCATCCTTTAGAATGCTAACCGTCATGCCTTCCAAATATCCAAGGCCGCTTATGACCGTCGCGGGAGCGCCGCTGTAGGTCGCGCCGCAGTCGACATAGAAACAGCTCGATTGCGTATCACCGGGTTCGTACGGCTTTTCGATGTACTCAACATAGCGCTTAGTGCTGCCGTTAATCGTGCGCTTGACGATCAGCCACACCTCATCACGCGTGCCATCAGGCGCCGGAGTTACCGAAACAGATTCGACCACGCCACTGCCGCCGATCGGATGGCGGTGCCAGCCTGTGACGTTATCCTCACGGTCGAAGGTGTAGCCCAAGAGCATCCCATCGCCCCGGGTTGCCCACATGATTTCGTATGGCTGCGCCTGCCATGCCAGCGCGGTAATTCCGCCTTGTGTGATGTGATACGCGAGGCGCGTCTGATTGGTCGAGTCGTAGCGATCGATGTAGAAGTTGTAATCCATCGCCAAGAGTCGCCGACCCGCCCGCTGCACATAAAGCAGCGACGTACCCACGAGCTCAGGCCGAATGCTTCGGCAACCCTGCTTACTCTGCCGAATGACGTGAACGTTGTCTGGCCCCAAAGGATTCGTGGTCGTGATCGGTCCCAATCCAAATTCACCGCCCTGCGTGCCGATGATCAACAGCTGCGCCGCGGACATCCACACAATCGTATTGACGTCCTGCGATGAGATGATTCCGGAAATAGAGGCGTCCGTCGTGACTTGTCCCTGAAAATCTCCCGCGTAGCTTGAGTAGGACGCAGGCACTGATCCGGTCCAGCGCAGTCCACCTGCCCAGAAAAGACGATCGCTAAAGAAGCACACACTTCGCGGCCAGTAGCCTGCATACGCACTGCCGGTGACCGGCGTCGCCCATGCGCCTAGCTGCCAATAGACCGTCGCGTTCTTGATCGCCGTACCGCCGCTAGAGTAAGCGGTAAACGCCGTGCTATCGATACCACTTAAGGTGAAGTTTGCGCCGGTGACGGCACTCAACGTGTATGCCTTGTCGTTCACCTGCGTCATGCCAACGACACCATCGATAAAGACGGGATCGCCAACCGCAAACGCATTCACCGCAGTCACGACAGCGGGATTGGCTTGTGTGATACCTGTGATCGTGGCAACCGTTCCAACCACCGCCGCAGGCAGTGTGCTCAAGACCGTTGCCGTGACTTGCGTTGCGCTCGTGTACGCAGTGATCTTTGCTATCCCGTAGCCTGAGTCCTGGTACTGCCACAGAACATTGCCTGCGCCATCCCATTGCGTGCCAGAGATATTCGTAGGCGGCGCAGTGCCAGTATTTGCAGCGTTGAGTGCCTTATAGGTGTTGCCGTTGAATCGACGTAGATCACCAGCAGCGACCGCGACACCCGATTGCCACGGTTGCACGTTGTAGGTCTGTACCTGCAACCGAATCAGTCGACCAACGTCAGTGGAGCTGAACACATTGCCGCCAACGGCTTTGATCGTGACGCTGCCGCTCGTTCCAGAGGCGTACATCGCGATACCCGTATTACCAACACCGGTCGCCGCATTCATTTCAAGAAATGGGCCATCAGTAGGCGCGAACTGCGCAAATACCCAATTGGTGTCGGAGAATCTCGTGAGCGTGTAGGGTGGATAGCCCGAGCCTGCGCCACCGCCAGCGATGTAAAGCACATCACCTGACTGCTCGAACTGCAGCGCAAAGGCGCCTTCGCTATTCGTTAAGTCTGCAACTGCATAGGGCGAGACAATCTCATACGGTATGCCGCCTGATAGCACTTGACCGTGATTGGTATAGAAACGGCAGTACCGATCGCCGAATTCGATTTGAAACGCCTGAGTGTTTGAGAACTCAAAGCGCCTTAGCCAAGTCCTATTAGCGGATGACTTCACCTCGGCCACGAACCGCGTCCCGGCACGCCGCTGCGCGGGTCCTTGAACTAGGCAATGAAAGTTCTCTAGGGTGTGGCAACCGACGCCGTACTTGTCGACGTCGATGCGACCTTCCATCTGTGGCGCGAGTTCGCCCGCGGCAAAACTGGTGAGTGCTGGGCTTGCCTTCGCCACGTCATTGCATCCTGGCCAAGATCCAGGAATCGTCAGCCGGATATTCCGGCACCTTCTCTATGGCGTTCGCGCGTACCGCAGCACTGATGGCATCATCATATTCACGTTGCGCTAGCTGACGCTTCTCAGTGCTCTGTGTGATGCGCTCGCAGCACTTCCAGGCAAGCATCGCAGCGAATGCGATCGTGAAGCTCGCGTCATACAGACCGGTGTCAACGACACGGTATACATACTTCATCGCAAGCGGCGCCGGCAGATTGGTGAGAATCTTGTCCCCCTCAACCGAATAATCGTCCGTGGTGGGCGCGGTGCGGTAATCAGATATGTCGACGCCCGGCCAGCCATCGCCAACCATCAGCACTTTGATGCAATCGACAGGTAGCTCAAACATCGTCCCGTATGGGCCAGACACTGGCGTTTCGACCAGGGCTGGGAGCGATGCGCGCTTGACGGAAAAGCGCCACGTATGTTTTCTGAGCTCTGCGTCACGAATGGACGCGTACTCGGCATTGAGTACTTGCGCCCTTGTGTTGTTGTCAGTGAGATTGACGATCGTTCCGGCACCCAGGAACGACAGCGCGAGATTCGCGATCTCAGCTTGAGAGGCCATTCATCACGCGGCCATCGTTTCGACGATGACCATATTGGCCACCGATGCCGTCATCTGAAGTGCGCCAGCACTGTTGCGCCAGTTCAGTTGATAGATAGTATCGGCCGTCGTGCTGCCGGTTAGCACATAGTGAGTGGTGTCCTGCGCGGCAGCATGCGTCTGAAAGCCACTATTGAACGTTAGCGTGGCAGGACCAGCATTCTTGAGGATGACAACCCGCGTGATGATGGTGTCATTCGCGACGCCGGCAACACCAGGCACGCCAGCCCCAAAATTTACAGCCGTATTCACGCCTAGAATCGTAGGCGCGCAAGACTCGATCTTCGCGTAACCAGCCATTACGCAGGCGGCCAGTTGTGCGAGATGATCCAGTTCTCAATCTGACTCAACGCAATCAGCACTTCATTCTTGCTGATCGTGCGCGTTGAGCCAGATGGATCGGTCACAATCGAGGTTGCCAGATCGACCGTGAATTCGCAGGTATCTGAGTTAGTGGCTGCGCCAACTTCCTCGACAACCGCGAACTCAGTCTCGCCGGGACTAATCTTGTAGCGACGGGTGGCCACGTTACACCGTGTACGTTACGAGCACGCCGAGTGCGCCCGTGCCAGTTGTCACGTCCGTGGTGTGTACCGTCGCGCAGATGTCGAGGCGCCCACCTGGGTCAGTGGCCATGCCGATAGCCTGCCAAAGCGGCTGAGCGCGCTTCACCAGCGTGTTGCCGCTGGTTGCTTTCATTACGCATTCCTGATCGATCACCGCTGCGGCACAATCAAGATCCGTGGTGAAGAAGCTATCAGCACTCGCGGCGGCGACTAGGCCGCCATCGGTGTTGGTGCGGTACACGCCGATGTTGAACTTGCCGGCCGTTTGCGCACCGCTCGTGACCTTGACCGATGACACCACCGCATTGCTCGGCACATCGACCAAGCGAATGACAGAGGTTGCCGAAAGCGATGCCGTGACAGATGCGATATAGCCGTACGCAGTCTGCGCCGTGCCGATGCCGCCTTGCCCTGGATTGTGCAGAACTTTCGGCGTCGCCTCGCGATCCGTGATGTAAGTGGATTTGAGCGTCAGATCAATTGCCATGTTCGATTACTCCGGGAATTACCGAGCCCAAATCTTGGTGACGCGCTTCTCTTCAAGCCGCGTGGCACCTGCAGTCATGTACACATACGCCTGCCATGGCTCGCTCTGTAAGTCATGACGTTGGCTAATGTTGGTCGAGATATCGTTCCAGATACCCAGGTGCATGCCCTGCTTCTGCCACATGTAGCAAGGCGTCGATGTGCCAGACTGATCATCCGTGCCAGTGCCTAAGCGCTCCGAATGGATGAAGTTAACGCCCAGGAAACGCGTGATCACGCCGTCACGAAGTACGGGCTTGCCTGATTCGGTGGTGTTGAAGTCGGTCGACACGACCTGCGCTTCTGCGAGTAAGTTGTCGAGCTGCTTTGCACCTGCCACGCAATAGATGTCAGGCGAATCCATCGTGATGGCTTCGTTGGTCAGCAACAGACGTTTGGCTTCGCGAATCTTTGCAACCGTGAGACCGGTCGCTGCCGCCGCACCTTGATTCACGCTGACGATATTGCCGGAGAGGAAAGAAGTTGAAGTTGAGCCCGTCTCGCCGGTCTTCGCTGTGCCACCGAGCGCAGTGATGATCAGATCGTCAATTTGACGGCCCGCCGCATCAACTGCGTTCTTCACAAATTTGGATTTCGGATCGATCAACAAGCGCAGCTTGTCGAAATTGTCGAACAACTGCGGCAGATCGAAATCAGATGGATATACCCACCGGCGATCAGTCGTTGCATCCACGCGGCCCATCGGCGCGTATCGCGAGTTGACCGGCTGCATGGTGACAGCGCCCACTTGTTCAACCGGCGAACCGGCCTTACCTACGTATTGCTGCTCAGTTACGCAGCTACGAAGGCGCGAGCCTTCCTGTTGAACCAATTGGTTCAGGATCTTCGCGTACTGTTGTACGTAGAACGTGGTGATATTGACGGACACGAAATAACCCTCGAAAAAGTGTTTCGAACTTTTCGAAGGCCGTGTCCGTTAGGGGGCGCTTCTGTACGGTTCAGCCGTACTATCAGACTCCTTTGGAGTAGTCAGCGGGGGCCGTGGCCGTGTCCGCGAAATGAAATCTAGATCAGTATTTTTGCAAATTGCAACATCATGAAGTAACGATCTTCGTGAGCTTCGTCATCTTGCCTTCCGGGCCGTCGTATTCCTTCTGCCACTGATAATCGGTGATCTCGCCAGACATGCGTTTTGCGGTTATTTCGTTGATCTGCTCTTGCGCTTGAGCCTTGGTTGTGCCGAATTGGCCAGGATTGTTGCCACCGGCGAAGCCACCTTCTTTCGTGGTCTCGCCCAGCTTCCAGAACATCTTGAGCATCTTGTCGGTGCCGATTGCAGACTCGAGCTTCTTGAGATCCTCATCGCCTAAACCAGCCTGCGTACCGATCTCACGTAGACCGCGGCGACCTAGCTCTGCTCGTTCGTCGAACTGATGGCCCCATTCGCTCTGCAGTGATTGCAGGGCGGCTTCTGACTGCTGCTTCTCTAGCTGCTCTTGTGCTTTGATCTCGGTGCCGATGAACTCATTCCACTTGCTAGAAATCAGTTCTGCACTCTTCGGCGGTACACCTGCTTCGTGAAACCATTTCGCCGCAGTCTTTGCAAACCCATCATCTGTCTGACCTTCCGGCAACGGGAGCTTGTAGCCTTCCGGTGTTTCAGGCACGCCGAGCTTGCTCAGAAATGCCTTGCGGCCTTCGATATCGGCGTCGTCCTTTGGAAGCACAACCGTGCGACCGGCTTTTTCATGGCCGATTAAGCGCTCAAGACTCCAAGCAGCTTTGGCCGCCATCTCTGGAGACTCATATTTTTTATTGCTCAGCCAGCCCTTGAGCTCAGCATCTTGTACCGAGTCATACCATGCGCCATTGGCCGCGGGTGTTGATTCAGTCTGTTGAGGCGTCGCCCCCGTCTGAAGAGGTGCCGCTGCTGTCGATTGAGGTGAAAGAATCTCGGCTGCCGTCGCCATGTTCACTCCAGTTGATACGTAGGTGGATACGCTTCATCACGTCTTGAAGACCGTTCTTATAAGCGGTGAGCCCGCCATCAAATCGGCCCGTGGAATCTTTCACAATGGCGGTGTCGCCGTGTTTGGTGAGCTTCTCTAGATCTTTGATGACTAGCTCTTGCTCGAACGTGCGCTTACCCGGCAGTCCAAAGACATGCAGGTAGGCATCGCGCATTTCGCGCAGACGCTTAAGGGTTTGCTCGCGTTCATCTGTCATAGCAGGTTCTTCATGAGTTGTATCACAGCTGCCTGCCAACTTTCAGCCTCCTGAGTTGTCTGCGCGCTCACTGATGGTTCAAGCGTCACGGTGACCTTTGGCGGAGCCGATGTTGTAAATGGCGAGATTGGATATTCTTCACCAAATACTTGACCCTCGCGCATGACGGGGCCGACGTCTTTTTTCTTTTTCTTAAGTTTTGTGCCAGGGACAAAGCCGGGGACGCTGCCAGTCGATACCTGCACAGCGATGATGTCGCCACCGCTCGCAGTCATTGACCCTGCTGTGAACGTGGCCGCAGCACCAGTGAGCGCAATGGTGATATCTCCGGCAACCTGTGGCGCGAGCGTTCCGGGCGTAAAGGTCGCCTGCATCCCGCTGAGCGCTAAGGCGAGATTCGGTGTGAGTGTGCCCGTAGCAATTGCTACGCTTTGACCCGCAAGTGCTACGGTTGGCGTTGCAATCAGTGTACCGGGCGCAAAGGTAGCCGCTGCACCGCTGAGCGCGACTGACGTTGCAGGCGCTAGGGTTCCAGCTGTGAACGTTGCAGCCTGCCCTATAAGGCCAACAGTCACATCGTTGCCGGTCGTCATCGTGCCGGCTGTGAATGTCGCTACCTGACCGAGCAGAGCAACGTCGGTGTTAGGCGTTACCGTGCCTGCGGCGAACGTGGCAGCTTGGCCTGTCAGTGCAATTAACAGTGATGGACTGAGCGTCCCTGCAGCGAAGGTTGCTGCTTGCCCCGTGAGGGCAATCGATGTTGATGGCGCTAGCGTGCCAGCGGCAAAGGTAGCTGCCTGACCAGTTAGCGCAACTGATGTACTTGGCGTTATTGTGCCGGACGCAAATGTCGCGGCTTGCCCGGTCAACGGAACGCTCAACGATGGAGTGAGTGTTCCGGCTGCAAACGTTGCTGCTTGGCCTGTTAATGCAACCGTGACATTGGTTGCGACAGGAACGCCAGGCTTAAACGACTGCAGCGGCGGATTGCCGCCCGGCTTCTGTCCTGGGCCGAGCTTGCGAAAGAAAGACGGGGTAGTGGCAGCTGCACCACCCGCAGTATAGGTGATAACAATAATGCCTTGCGTACCTGCGCCACCGGCTGTATTACCACCAGTGAACGTACCGCCGCCGCCGCCGCCGCCGTAATTTCCGCCCGGGCCGCCGTTAGCTGTTCCGCCGCCGCCCGCGCCGCCACCACCAGAGCCGTGCGTGGCATCCCACTCGGTACCGTTCCCGCCCGTGCCACCTACGCCACTGCCACCCGTTCCACCCGCCCCGCCTGAACCGGCATCGCCGGAGCCGCCGTTAGCGCCGTTGTTGCTGTTGCCTCCAGTGACGCCAGCATTGCCGTCACCATTGGGGCCGGCAGCACCGCCACCGCCGGCGCCACCATTCAGAGAATCAGCTGTTCCACCACCGGCGCCGCCCGAGTTTTTAGTCGATCCAACACCGCTAGTCTTTAATCCGCCTGCACCGCCCGTGAGGCTGTCTAGAATGCCAGCAGCACCGCCCTTAGCTCCGCAACTCGATGCAGCTAGATTGGCTCCGTTGAACCAGGTATCGCCACCCGCGCCGCCTGATGCGCCGCTTGTTGCAGTACCTGCCGCACCAACAGCAAGCGTTGCGCCATTTGAAGCGCTAACGGTGAGCGCTTTACTGTAGGCGCCACCACCGCCGCCCGATGCATCACTTGAGCCAGCGGTTGTGCCAGAACCGCCACCGCCACCACCAATAACCTCGACGACATCGGCAGTCCCTGGCCAATCCCCGGGTGCTGTAAATGTTGTCCCCGACAGGATGTATATCGTCGTGGACATTACGGGACCGGCTTGGGCAATGTTGCCGGCGGCACGAATGTACTAGGCGGAGTAAATACCCATGTCTGGTCTGCGATGTCGTGCTGCACTAACGTACAGTTCGGCACAGCATCGCCGCAAAGCGGATCAGCAAGAATTGCGCCTACGATATTGTTATTTGCATCGATGATGCAGTAGCGATCACTGGCAGGAACTTTGCTGGTAGCTGCAGTGACAGCCGCCTGCCATGCATTCAGATCGTTAGTTACCTGTTTGGTATAAAGCAGCGTGCCTTCGTTGGGGCCAGCTTTTCCTTGCGCAATGAACTGAATAGCATTGGCGACAGCGGCATTAGGATCAATGACGCGGCGAACACGCCCCGTTGCCTTGCTGTAAATAATAAGTTGGACGGCCATTCATATCACACGCCGCCGTAACCAAGCGCTTCGACCCAATACTGTTGCAGCTGGTAAGCATTGCCGGCTGCTGATGTGCCCATTGCTACAAACAGGTCGAGCGAGTTAGCTACTGTCGAGTCAAAGCCCGTTCCAACCGCTGGCGCCGTTTCAGGACCGACCGCAATATAAGAACCTGCCGTGTAGTTCGCGCCGGGTGTTGCACCTGGAGCCACAATGCCGGGTCCTGCATGCCATGACGTACCCATGAGCGTTGCTAGCGTGCCATTGCCCTGTGAGCGGCAAGTGAGCATGAATTGGCTAATCAGAGGCAGCGTGACATTGGTCGTTGTTGTTACCTTGAGCGCGCCCGTAGTGAAAGCGATCACCGCGCCTACCATGATCTGAAACGTGATCGTATTGCCCGATACGCCGGACATGCCGCCAGCGAGTGTGATGCGCAGACCGCCGCCACGTTGAAAGAAGTTCCCCGGCAGTGGAATGAAGCCGCTCGATGCTTCTGTTGCCGTCGCGCTCGTAAGCATCGACTTGGCGGTGGTGAACGTGGTGTAGTTCGTGCCAGCGACAGGGATCGTTGCGATGAGTTGAGGATATGACATAGCTGTCTCAGGCGAGCTGGATAAGCGCGTTGCCTGCGGTATTCGCCGGCATCGTCAAGGTGAAGTTTCCGGCTGTGACTGTCTGCGAGCCGAAGGTATAGACACCGATCGCTTTATTGCTCTGCGTTGAGTTGTACAACATCACCGCATCAAACGCGGTTGAGAGCGTGACGGTTGTATAGACAATGCTCGCGCTAGGCGTCCACACACCGCTCGTGCTGTTTGTCGTTGGTGCTGTCGCATTGGTGACGGTCACGCCACCTGCGCTATAGCCAGTTCCAGAAACCTCGCCCGTGGCTGTATAGGCAGTATTGCTGCCGTTCGTGGTAGCTGAGGCCAGATATAGCGCCGCCTTTACCGTGTCGGTAGTAGGTGACGTTAAGCTCGTGCGCGAGGTGAGCGTGACTGAACCGAGCTGATGATTACCGAGCATTACTTCGGCTTTAAAGCTCGTGCAAATTGCTTGTGTGTTTGCCATTACCCGATTACTCCAGTCTTCGCCTCAACGCCGAGCCCGTGTTTCAAATGGACATGAACTGAGCGGTGCACTAACAGCGAGCCGCTGTAATACTCTACCCACTCGGTATGCTCATGATCGTTATCAACGACGCCAGTACGCTTTTCGAGCGTGCTTTCATCAGCTTCGCGAATCACGCCATCGCCTAAGTCAACTGTAATCACTGTCATTCCTCGGTAATCGTCATCTTGACCTTGCCATTTGGAAGGTCGACAACACCACTACGTTTGCGCGGCTTGACCATCTGTAACATCATCGCGGTGAGCGCTTTTCGATCCTCTTGCGAGTCGGCCAGCATTCGCTCGTTCAGCATCTCTTCGACCTTGCGCAAGATCTCTGCCTCACGCGCGTCGTCATCCGCCTTGTCTTCTTCCTTTAGCCGCTTGATGCACTCATCTAGACGCGCTTCCCACACAGCAGTAACGCCCTGAATAATTCCGCGTATCTGCGCCTCATCCATGCGCGAATCGTCGTCTTTAGATTCCTTGCGCTTGTTCAGCTTCGAAACAAAGTCGGCGTTGTAATCAACCGGCGGCTGCACTTGGGCCTCCTGCATTCAATTGGCCAGCTTGTGCGCTTGCCTGAGCGGCTTTCGCGAGATTGAGCGCTGATGCAGAGACCGCGGGCGCACCGGCAACCATCGCTTGGTCTTGAGCCTGCTGTGCCTGCTGTTGCATGAGCTCGTCGATCTGCTCATCGGTACGCAGTAACTTTGCGGGACATCCGGTGATCATGGCCATCTCGCGCGCCGCGTCTGTCATATCGATGAGGTTTAAAACGGACTTGTCGAGATTGGCCATGACCGCCAGATTCTGGACCGTGTTCATGATCGCCGTGCCTTCCTCAGCGCGCATGGCGCGCGTGAGCGGTGAGGTGTATTCGATCTTGATCACGTCTTTGATGGTTGGACGCTCGATGCCGCGAGCTATCGCAGCTTCGATCATCGATTCTGGCAGCGGCGGTAACTGCCCCGCCGTCTGCAAGATGTCGAGCTCGCGCGTAATGAGCGGTCCAAGGAACTCACTCTGTTGTCGTCCCATTGCAGGGGCAATCATTGCGCCTTTCTCTTGGGCGCGAATCAATGCTTCGGTCGCCGTCATCTGCGGGTTCTGCACCAATATCTGGAACAGACTGGTGAGGAACGAATCGTTGATCGTGGTGGCTTCGAGCTGCATCATCTGCTCGCCCCACTGCAGATCAGCTTTGATCTGAAATGGCTGCGCCAAGGGCTTGCCGTCTGAGCTCACCATGCCGTAGTTCACTGCACCGGGACGCTGATTGAACGGCGTCAATACGCCTTCTTCCTCGAGCAATATCGGTGGGTCGACCATCTTCTGACCCGCGCGCAGCATCGTCTTTTTCATCTCGTTCAGCGTGCGGATCGCAGGCAATGCGGCAATTGCAGGCGAACGTCCGTAATGCTCACGCGGCGCCATACGATAGCGACCAATCGAGTACGGGAACGTTCTGAATCCTGAGCGCTGAATGACTGCCTTGTCTTTGAGCGCGATGTACCAGCTCTCGTACTTCATCGATTGATAGCCAATACGGTCCGTCTTCACATCCTCATTCGGCTTCACGCAGTGCAGGAAATCCATATCGACGAACGGATTGAGCTCGTACTGCTTACGGACCGATTCGCCAGCAGCCTCACCAAACTGCTGCATAGCCTGTTTGGCGGTGTATCGGAACTTGCGGAAAACGGTATCGACCATCCCTGAGTGATCGAGTGACCACACGATTTCATTCAAGGGGATGGAGCGGTAACGCAGTCCCTTGCCGACGATCTCATCCGTGAATAGCGCGTTGTTACCGAAGGCACCCAGGGACATGTAGCACTCGTCCACTTGGCTTGCGAAGTTCGCCATCGGTCGATAGCGAGCGCCGAATAGGATCTTCACCAGGTTGTCTAGGTACTGCGCCGATTCCTCATCGTCTTCCAACTCATCAAACCACGGTTGTAGCTTGTGCCATACCTGCGTGCGCGGCGTAAGCATCTGTTCCATCGCCGCAGCAAAGCGCTCGTTAGCCGTAACCGCAGTCGAATCAAAGAGCCGCGTATTGCGGTTCACGCCCTCGGCAAACTCGCCTACGAAGTTATCCCACGCAGGCATCACATATTGCGCAGTCGTATTCCAGAGCTGGCGGAAATTGGCCTGCTGCGACCACAGATAGTCGTAGTGCTTGATGATCGTGTTGGCATCGTCGCTCAATGCAATGACTCCAAACGACGCACAACCTGCATTCCCATCACCAGAAAGCAGTTCATCACCGGCCATGGGTTGCCTGCGGCCTTCGCAGCTGCAAGATCAAGCTGTAACAGCTCTCTATTCACGTTTCCTGCAGTCGCAAGCCAGTCGAGCATCTGGAACGCTTCGATATCACTCAGCTCCAGCACAAAGTGCTCTAACGGCTCGCCGCTATTCGTTGCATGCTTATGGAGCGCTTCGGCGCGCTGCATTGGCGTCATGAGCCCAGCAGCGACTTGCTTGAAGTGGTGACCGGAGCAGAGTTCGGCTGATTGCCACCAAAGATGTTGGCGAGTACACCGCGGCGGCGGCGAAGATAGTCAGACTGTTGCTGCGCTGAATTGGCGGCGGTATCTTGATTCGGCGCCTTGGGCGCTGCTGCTAGAGCTGCTGCGTTTTGAGCCGCAATGCGATCCTTCTCAAGCTTCGATTGCGTGAAGAAGTTGGCTGGATCGCCTACCGAACTCGTGTTGAGTTCGTCACCTTCACCTAAGCGCCGACCTGTGGTTTGTCCAGGCGTCAGGAACTTCACTAGCGAGTTGGTGGGCGCTGCGCTATTCAGCGCAAATGCAGCTGGATCGGTAACAGCGCGGAACGCTTTGTTACCCGTAATCTTCTTGAAGAGATTGACTGCGCCACTCATGCCGCGATTGCGACACAAGCGTTTTGCAAATATCAACACTACATATCGCTGTACTCGGGACGCTGCCGCTGTTGCCTCAAGCGCTCCCATTCCCTAGGCGATAACGGCTCTTTGACAGGGTCGCGCTCCTTGATACGGCGGATCTCTTCATCCGAGAGCGGATCAAGGCGGCCTTGTTTCTCATCCATCACATCACCGAGTAAGCTGGACTTTGCCGGCGCTCATCACGATAGGTTCGCAATCCTTGGGCTAGGTAGCGAAAGGCGTCAGCAGCGTGACTAGTCCAGTCGTGCAGCGGTGCCTGTGAGAATGCCTTGAGCTTTTCATCAAAGCGCTTCTGGTACTGCCTGAGAGCGTTAAGACCGCGATCACAAGCAACTGCATCAAACCAACACACTGGCAAGATAACGCGTACCGAATTGATGCCATCGTCAACAGACGCCCGCTTCAGAATGCGTAACGGGCGAATTCCTAAGCTCTTGAGGACATCCACGCGACTAGTAGCATTGTTGCCCCATTCTCTGTCGTCAGCATCGTGCGGCAGTATGTGGTAATCGTAAATGTACGGCTTTGACTTGAGCACCTTGGCGTAATGATCTGCTCCGACGCCTGACGTCTCGTAGAAATCGATCACCTTGAGCCCAAACCGATCCTGCTGGATAAACCAGATCGCTGTCGAGTCACCAACGCCCAAGTCCCATGCGGTAATCACGGGCTGGCGCGGATCGTAATTCACCTCAGTGATGCGCCCGCGTGCCTCCAGATCAGCAATCAGCTTGCCGTAATAGCTACCAGGAATCGCTGCATCCCAATTGCAGAAGTATTCCTGCTTGATGATGTTGTCCGCCTCATCATCGCCACGTTCACGCGCAATCTCACGGCGTTCTTTCTCGATCTCCTGATCGGTCATAGCGTTCGTATCTTTGACCGTCAGCAGCTCCGAGAACCACCCTGGTTCTGCCTTGCCAAGCTCGTAGATGCCATAGAGATGATTTCGTCCGCGGGGCGTTCCATTGAACAAAGCCCAACCGCCGTTCTCACGCATGATCGGACGAATGAAGCTCCAGGCGTTTGGGTCACTCAGCATGTACTCGGAATACACCACTCCATACGGCGGAGAGCCAACAAGTGCGTTGTAGTTGTCAGAGCCCACAACCTGCCAAGTCGAACCGTTCTTAAAGCGAATGAGCATGTCTTGCTCACGCGTGGTGTCGCGCAGTTCCTTCGGAAACGCCCAATCAATACGTCTGATGCCTGTGTGCGGATCGACTGCATCCCATACCGCTTTACGCGCCTGATTTGATTGCGGCAAGAGATGCCAATAGGTCGCAGGACGTTGCATGGCTTGCGTAGCCGTCCAATGAAGCGCCACATCATCCTTGCCGCTTCTACGATGCCAAACAGCAACAGCGCGTCGACAGCCGCCCTCTAGCGCATTCCAGAGCGGCATCTGATACGGACGCGGATTCCAGTTATTTGGCAGGCGTATCCGCATACCGCACAATCTCAATCTGCAATGGTTGATCCTTGTTACCGCTCAGCTCCACGTTCGCTAGCTTCGGATGCACGTATGGCGCCGCTGCCTTCGCAGCATCGATACGCGCGCCTTCATCTCCTGATGTGCGCATCACAGACAGCAAGTACTCCAGTGGGGTAAGGCCGCTGTTCGCAATCATGCGTTCGCGTTCTTTGGTCGCTTTGTTACCGGTGCCTTTCTTTCTGCCACCGTAACGCGGATGCCCTTTAGGTGCTGCCATAATACAAACCCTTACTATTTTTGTTTCCGCTTCGGCTCAAGGTCAGGCGCGTAGTTCTGTGCCTTGCGATATGAGCGTCTAAATTCCTCGCGCTCTTGTTCCTCGACCTGGTGACCTAGCTCACTAAGCACGAAGTCCGTGATGCGAGCGAAGGTACGCTGTCCTTCCGGTCCTGACAGGCGTTCTAATGCCTCTTGCTCTCGCTTTGGTAGACAACTGATGTAGATACTCAGCTGCTGCAGTAGCCGGAGCGTTCGGCCACGGATAAGATCGACTTGGATTAACACGGAGCTCTCCCATGGACCGAGAACAAGAAAGACTTGGGCACTTCAAAGCAATGGTTCTGAATGTAATCACGACAATATTGGTAGCGTGGTTCTTTCACTGGTGGGCGCTCATCCCGTTACTGATGGCGGTGCAATCTGGTTGGAAGTGGTGGCAGATGTATTCGCATTAGCATTTGGCTGACACTTCTGATGCACCAACTTTCGCGCCGTCCGCCCGCCCAGGAAGGTCGCATTGAGCGGGCCATCGTGCCCGTGGGGCAGCAACAGCATCGATTCGCCGCAGAATAGACATCGGCCATCCTGAAGATCGTAGAGGCGCTTTTTGATGCGCCTGCGGTGGACAATATGATCTAGGCGCTTCTCCTCGCGAGTACGCTCCTGGACAATAGGGTTAGCGCTCATTTGCTTTCCCTACAGCCACACCACAGAGCCAGCAGAAAGCCCGCGCACGCAATCCCCAGGGCTAGCCTAGGGTGCTCGTCGATCCAGTCGCGTTCGTCCTGTGGTGCGTAATGATCACGCGCTTCGAGGATGAGCTCTACCTCGCGTGCGTAATATTCGGCTGAGCGCGGCGGCACGGGGATATCGAGCGCAGGCTCGGGGGCGTATCGGCGGATCTGTTCGCCACAATCCAAGCGCTCAAGCGTAGCGGCCACGTGCTTTTCCCCTTTGCGCCGTGCCACGGCAGACCGGCGAGCAGAAATGAAACTTCGTGCGCAGCAGAACCCAACGCTGTTTGTAGTGCTTCAGGCCGCAGGTCATGCATGCAACGTAGGAACCCAATCTCACTGCCCCCATTGCCATGACCTCAAATAACTCGTAGTCGCATCGATGGCTTCTTCCGTCGAGCGACATTCGATCACCCAATAGCCTGCATCTTTGAGCTGTCGTTGTGCCTCGAGTTGTTCGTCAGTGACGCGGCCGTCATGGCGTTTGAATTCAATTCGTGCGCCGTGATAGCCACCGCAAGAGATATCGATGTTGACGTCTGGAATGCCAGCGGTAAGTCCTTCCTGCCACTTGTACACGCGGCCCGCATCGGTGAGCTTCGATGAGTTCGGCACGGCATAAATCAGCTTGCAGCCGGGATAGCGCAGACGGACCCATGAAAAATACGCCGACTGAATGTGATGCTCAGACGGCGATAGGATTTTCTTGATGCGCTTATGGTGAATGCGATCGATGTCGACGCCTGTCACAGCGGCTCCTCCAACTGCTCCGGCTTGGGGCCCACCATCTCTTCGTAGTCACCGAGCGCCTTGCTGTATCTGAAATTCTGAACACCGATTGAGCCCGTCTCGCGCAAGCGAACTTTTTGCACATGGACCTCTACGGGTGCGTCCTTGTTGTTCTTGTCGCGATAGAGAACGATTCCGTTATCTGGTTTGTTAAACCAATTGGCACTGCCGCTGATGTCATACAGCGTGGGCATCGGATACTTGCCATCCTTGGTTCGATATAGCTTTGCTGGGTGCGCCACAATCCAGATATGCAGGCCCATGCGACGCGCGAACTGCCGAATTTGCTTCAAGCATTTCGCAATGTATTCGCTCTCGCTCAGATGCGGGGGTCGCGTATGTTCGAGCTCGTTCCAAGGATCAATCACCATCCCTTTGATGCCGTGACGTCGCACAAGCGCCTTGGCGATGTTGAGAATGTTGTCTAACGTCCAGTCGCTTTCATCGTCCGGGAGAATCATCGGGAAATAAAAATCCACCCACTCCACCGCCTCTTCTCTGCGTTCAGGAGACATGCGCCGAGTAGGTCCATGACGGAATGGTTCACGGATAAATTTCTCCATTAGCCGCGAATAGTGCTTTCTCGCGGGCTGATTCTCTGGCGAGAAAATCGGCACGATCCATTGATGATCTCGCGCTAAATTGACAAGCAACGCATCTAGCCAGTTGGATTTTCCAGAGCCAGGCGTACCTGTCACAACTGTCACTTCGCCCGCCTGAACGGTGTAGTACTGATCGAATTCTCTCCATCCAGTCGATACTCCGCGCGACTCGCCCTGCTCGTACAGCAGCGCAATTTCTTTGCGCAGCTGGCTCGCATAGATCACACCAGCAATCGGAAATTCTTCTGCGCCATTGATGCAATCACGAAGCTTATCGACTCCGTGCTTGGTCAACACTTCGTTCGCGTCCTTGCAACCCTCCGGCCACTTCACACGCTTGCAGCGTTCCACACCGAAGCGGCGGACAAGCTCTTCCTCGAGCCGTGTTCCGGGCGCATCGTTATCGACCGCGATAATCCATTCGCGAACTTGCTCGACCCTCTCGTCATCGAGGTAAGTGAACTTGCTTGCATAGTTTTTTGCATTGAGTGCAGGCGCGCCATCAGGCACTGATACGCACGAAACAAACCCCGCAGCTTCGACCGAGAGCTTGTCTATTTCGCCCTCGACAATCACGCATTTGGCTGGATCGATATCATCGTAGCCATACAGAATTCGCTCGGCGCCAGACTCCATGCGAAAGTTCTTTTCGCGATCCCGATATTTCGCATTCACCAGCTCGCCGTTGCGGTGGTATGGGAAGCAAATTGCCTTTACGCGCTCCTCCACTTGCGGCATGTAAATCGGCTGCAAACTGAGCTTGTTTCGACGCAATACAGCAGCCGGAATGCTGCGTGCCGCGAACCACTGCACGAGCGCCACATCGAGCATTTCTGCAGGCACAATCGGCTCAGGCTTGCGATACACGGGCTTGCGCCAATGCAGGTCATCGCTCGCCCCTTTGTGCCCTTCGCGTAGCCCCCCACTCACGCCGCAGTGATGGCAAAAATACGTGCCCTTGTCGACGTTGACCGATAGGCATTTGGCCTGTTTTTTCTTGCGCTGATGCGAGCACCACGGGCACTGCGTATCGGTTTCGCCCGATGTCGCGTGGAACGCAATTCCAAGCTCTGCCCAAGTTTTCATGGCACCGCCCTCCGGTTGAGCGATTCATCGGGTTTTTTCGCGCCGTTCAGCGCTGCCGCGAGGTAAGACCTGGCCTGTTCTGGATCTTTGCGCCTGCAAGATTCGATGACGCCTAGAACCCAGGGTTTGCCGTGAGCCTTGATGGCCTTGGAAATCTGACCGCCGATGGATAAGCCAAAGATCTCCCTGGCTTCGCGGTAGAGGGCTTGATCAACCGACGGCGATTCGCCCCGAAGGGAATCTTCTGATTGGAGATTGGAGATTGGAGATTGGAGAGCTTTTTGTTGGGTTTCGTTTTCAGAACCCACAAATAACCCAGTGGGTTTTTCTTGGGTTCCATTTGGGTTCTTTCTTGGCCTTCCTCCTTTGGTTCCATTCTCACGAGCGGCTGCGATTCTATTTTGCGCACTCGCTATGACCTCCTCGCAGCGATTCTTTGACCACGCGTTATTGTTGAGTACGAAAAACTCATTTAGTACCGAATCGACAGCGCGTTTTTCTGCTTTGGTTTTTGCGCGGGCAACTCTGTACACATCGCTGACTGGAATAGGCTTCTCTGTAGCGTAGTACCGATCGAGTAACAAGTTGTAGGCGCCATGTTCAAGCATGGATAGGTGTCCCGTCTGCTTGGCATAATCGCCAAGATGCCGTTCGTAGTAGTTCATTCTCGTGGGACACGTTTGGCATCCAATGAAACGGCGCGCTTGTCTTGCGCCGCAAGGAATTCCGGCGTATCGAAACACCGGCAATGAATAATGGCGTTATCGTATTCATCGATGAGCCGGCCG
>Ga0207667_10001009_pt1 | contig 35818 bp, 32 predicted proteins | sample KBSCornC52_FD_184301 | JGI IMG/M metagenome (GOLD analysis project Ga0207667, IMG submission 184301) | Corn rhizosphere microbial communities from Kellogg Biological Station, Michigan, USA - KBS Corn C5-2 (SPAdes) (version 2) | ecosystem: Host-associated > Plants > Roots > Rhizosphere > Soil ...
TGTAGAAAAAAAAATGGGATTATACTGGTTAATCCAATTTTTTTTTTGTGCGCAGCGCGCAGCGCGCAGCGCGCAGCGCGCAGCGGGCACGTAAAAAAATGGGATTAAAAGAAGTTGGCGTCGAAAATGGATTTACTTTATAAAACTTATATAAATGGGTTTTTCTTAGCTAGCGCTATCCATACCCAAAGGGTCAGGATTAGAAGTAGCGTACTTCGTATGCAGCGCTACTGCGTAAGCGCAATAATTATTTATTGTCATATAATTTTGATATAAAAGTACGTGATAGAAATAAACGAACAAATCTTGGTAAGAAATATTTAGATGCCATGTAAACAGTAATAGTTATTATTGCAAAAGTAAAAGTTACTTCATTTAAAAAATAAAAGGGAACTAATTGAGGCATTTTTTTTTTATATATAGATGAATACTTTTTACGTATTAATGTTAACAATATTACAATAGAGATAATTATTTTGTGCTGCGCAAGCTAAAGCTAGCGAAGCAACGAAGCGCGCAGCAAGAAAATGAAAATGAAACAGTAAATTATTACAATTTTTATTTTATTATATCTGTTTTCATTTCTTAATAATTTTAATTATTATTTACTATATTAATATTTTAGTATAAGATTTTATACTTAATCCATTATAATAACAATTTGCTCCATGTGCTTTTAGATATTCTATAGCCTCTTGATCAGTTATCTTTATAATATCAAGTATTGCGAACAGTATAAACCCTTAAGTTAGTGTTTACTACGAAGTAGTAAGCATGCTTACTTCATACGAAGTACGCTTCTGACCCTTTCGCCCGGTGCTGCGCAAGCTAAGCTACAAAACGTGTATTAGAATTTTTTCTTAGCTAGCGCTATCCATACCCAAAGGGTCAGGATTAGAAGTAGCGCTAGCTAAGCTACATGTAAGATAAAACTACCTTCCTAGCCCTACGGGCTAATCAACGAATCCTGTTACAAATCATGGATTTAACTGGATAGTAGACTTTACTGTACTTTAATTACAGTAAATAAAAGTCTACCTTTGGATAAAACTTTAAGGAGAGAGCAGTGAAAACCCGAACTACTGCTACATACTTTCTCTTAAACGTACTAGTTAAAGCTTTTTCAGATGGACGATTAGTCCTTACTCGAGTTAAGCTCTCCTTTGTCAGCAAAAAATGAAAAACATATTAGCAATAATAAAACCAAATTGAATTCAGTTTGTAGGCTATACATTAAAGTCATATTAAAAGTTAAAACAGTAAATCCTATTAAAATATATAAAGCATAATTTGTAACTACACTTGTGTTTAAAGATGAAAGCTTTTTACTTAAATAAAGTAGCCCCACCTCAAGACCATAAGGTCCTATTAATTCTATACTTCCTTTATCTAAAACCTTAGTAGTCTGTCCACCTAAATGTAATACTAAGCTTGTAATATATTTATTGTAAAATAATTCCACTAAAAATCTTTGATTAAAAAACCCAAATATTTTATAACCTAATTTAGAGAATTTAAAATTAATAAGATTTTCAGCTAAAAATTCAGATAAAACAATAGCTATAATACTAAAAGATATAGTAAAAATTAAAGGCAATAATTTAAAAAGCGTAGGAACAGCAAATTCAGTATCTATCATTATCTCATGAGTAGGATGGATAAATATACTATTGTCTACAAAAAATCCAGTACCTAAACCAATAAAAATATCTTTAGTAATATAACCAAAAAAAATAGAAAATATAGCTAATAAGACTAAAGGTAAACTTAAGAAAATATCACCTTCATGCGCAATATAATTACTTTTAATATCATAGAATTTATTAGGTCCATTAGGATTTGTTAAGAATGTTAAGTATAAAACTTTTACTGAATATAAAGTAGTAAATATTGCACCTATAACTGCGATAACATATACTGCAACACTACTATAAGAATATTGACCAAATGCAGATTCTAATATAAAATCTTTACTGTAAAATCCTGTCATGAAAGGGAAAGCTACTAAACTTAAGCTAGCGATTAACATAACAGAATATGTTAAAGGTAAATATCTAATCAATCCTCCATATTTTCTGAAATCTTGATTATCATTAACTGCATGAATAACTGCACCAGCACCTAAGAATAATAATCCTTTATAAAAAGCATGATTTACTAAATGAAATAACGCTAAATTATAAGAAGATAAACCTATAGCAATAACCATCATACCTAATTGCAAGATTACTACCATAAATTATATGACGTAATGTGGACCATTTCTTTATTAATCTTCATATTTTTCTCATTTATCTTTGAATTTAACTCATTCATTAAATTTTACAACATCACTGTTTTTTTTACTTAATCTCACTAAATAAAATTGTTTTATTAAATTAACTCTTTTCATTTTTTCTGTTCTTAAAGGGTATTTACTAAAATAGTTATCTATTAAATTGAATAATTCAGCCTTTCTATATACAACATATTTAAATGCTTCTATTTTAGGGCTAGTAATATCTACTCTTCCTCCATAGATGTGTATTAAAGGCTCCAATAAGTATTTATTTTTCTGAGATATACTAATAAAAACTTGACCAGATGATTCACTATAATAGATTGAACCATCGCTATCGATAAACCCGCTAAGTCACCCATCATTAAAAGTAAGATTATTTGCATACTTTAATTCTATATTAAATTTTACGCAAAGCTTGTTCATTTGCAATAAACGCGTTGGATTTCTAATTAATCCATTTATATCGTTTATCAGTGCTATTAAACCTGCTTTATTTCTTAATTTATATTTAAATGCATAGGCATTTGAAATTTGTTTTATAGATCCTCCATATTTATGTTGGATTAAATATAGAACTTTTTTATCTCTAGCATCCATAGTTATTTCACAACTATTATAACCATTTTTAGACAGTAAAAAGTAACCATCTCCGTCTATTATTCCAGCTAATCACTGTCTAAATGCTAGATCTTCTGGGTCTGTATTTTTATTGTCTAAATTAACAGTATTTATAATTGTGTGTAAATTTCTACTAAATACTAAACTACATCTATTATTGAATAAAGACAGGCAGTTGGGTGAAATACGGAGGATTTTATCTGTAAAATTGTGTTGTTTTCCTAACCCCCCTCGCTTTCGCTTGCTTTGATCCCTCATGGAGGGATCATACAGCAGGGGAAAATGGAGCACTTTTTTTTTTTTATTAAAACAGCGCGAGCCGTAGCGAAGCTCGGCTACCAAAGAAAAACCAAAAGCAAAGATAAGTGATTTTGGTATTAAATTAATTAATTTTAATTTAATAAAGACTAATATCAAACGTATGGCCTCTGAGATTCCTACTAACTTACTGATAATCTCAAATCTTCATCTTATTAACCCACATAAAATGTGTAGGTATAACCTTATAATGGTAGATGAATTAAAAAACTTGAAATTATTGCGATTATAATCGCGAGCTTTGGTTATCTGCGAATTGGCTATAGTATTTTTACATATAGCTTCTGCGTATATAGTTTGATGCCTGAATATACTGGAATGAGGGGTATATTCTTGAGCCAATTGACTCATAGTAGAATAAGCTATAACTTTTTTAATATCTTGTTGGAATAATCCAATAAGAGAACTAAAAACGGTAGTAATAGCTCCTAATCATAAACATAAAATTAAAACAGTAGAACTATATTCTAATAAAGGAGATGTACGTATTAATAAATATACACCTGCTGTAACCATTGTAGCAGCGTGTATTAAAGCAGAAACGGGAGTAGGCAAAAGTGTTGATATTTAATATAAATAGATTAAATATACGCAGTTATTCACATAACTGATCGGACTATATCTTTATATATATTTTATGTTTTAAGACACTTAAGAAAGCAATCTATTTAAATTATTTTTATATCTAGTTAAAAGTTTTATGTCCTCACTTGTTAAAGGCTTATTATTTTTAATTAGAAAGTAAATTTTTCGTATATTAAAATATACTATATATTTATTAGTTTTTAAAGAATAAAGATTTAAATATTTAATTATTATAGACAATTTAGTTGTATTCACCGTAACTTCGTAAATATCATTCTTAAGATGTATTTTACCATTTAATAAATCAGCTAAATATTTCATTTGGTCATAATTTCCGCTTTTAGATAAAGTATAGCTCAATTTAACCGAACCATTTTGGTTAATGCAGTTAGTAGCAACTAATTTATCTTTAACGGTACAATTAAAACTGCCTACAGCGTCTGTAAAACCGGATAATCAAGAATTGGATAAGTTAGGTTTATTAAGATTTTTTAGGGGGAGCTTGCGCCCTCCTAAAGTAGTTCCATACTTATTATTATAAGCATCTACTCAGGATTTAAATTCTTTTTGTCTAGTGTCTAAAAAAAGATTACCATCCAATATTGTAATTAAATTCAATAAACCTTTTTCATCATTTACCTTAAAGCAATGATTATTTTTTACCCTATCTTGTACCCGTACAACACCAAAACCTAATTCCTTTTTTATATAAAATAAAGTTGAGGCGTCTGTAGATACATGTGTTAATTTAAACTCTAAATTGCCATTTTTATTATACATAAAAGATCCTTTACCCTCTAAGAAACCTATAAATCAGAACTTAAATAAATTATTCTTTAATATATATACTTCACGAACAGTCTCTGAAGATCCAGGTTTCAGGCTCTGCAGCTGCTTTTTTGGTATTACTTTGGCGAGGTTAGTCTGCAAAAGTAAAGACGTACCACTAATTACAGCTACAGCTACAGCTAGCACCCCATATAAAAAGGGAGAAAGATTCCCCCTCTCCCCACAACCGGGAAGAGGAGAAACTAGCGCAGTTGTCGTGCCCACCCTGTGTCCTGCAGGTTGTCCCTCATCTTGGATTTTTCCGAGCAAGAAATAACTCTTGAGTGGACCAAGACTTAAAACGAGATATTCCCGCACACAGTGAAGTTTAAGGAAAGCCCTACTTATTTTAAAAGACATTAATAAATTTAGATTTAACATTACTTTAGGCCCAATTTATAAAGCATTTCTGGAATAATATGTGGACGGACTAGCGATACTAGTTTATCCATACTTAACTTACTTACTCTAATACGTCACTTAACAGCACCGTCAGAATTAATACGTTGATTAATAGTAGCTTTTATCTCAAATTTTTCTCTTAAAACTTCTATTAATCTCAATACTTCATCTTTAGTGAAATTATCAGTACATATCTTTAAGCAACCATCAGCAAAATAACCATCCCCCATGTGTGCAAAAAAATGAACCTCTCTTCTTTGTATATTTTTTATTAAATATCTTTTTTTAATCAGTTTAGTTATTCCTTCCTTTTGCCTCCTTTCCGCTAAAAGAATAGTCCCGTGTACACACCCCAACGCCTCACTAGCTTCTCGGATAGATGAGTAAGACGAAATTTTATTAGTTGTGGCGTCTAAAATTTCTATCGTTACTCCTTTAGATTTATTATAATCTATCAAACGTTGTCTAGATTTCTCTACCTGTTCCACGCTAGCGTTATGCTTTGCCAAATGCTCTCGAAGTTTGGCTTTTTGTTCTTCCGTCAAATTAAGCCTACTCTCTCTCATTTTAGCTAAGGTGTTTTCAGTGTGAATGTAACCTAAGTTTGAACCTGCAATCTTTAAAATATTATATTCCGGTTCACAAAGATCTAGGTAATATTGCTCTCTTGATAATGTATCTGAACGATCACAATATTCAAGAATTTCTAAAGAAAAATTACTGTAGCCGTATTTTATTAAAGCTTTATAAATTAGCATATCACCTGTACTTATAGTATTCAGATTATAATAATTTCCTAATCTTTTCCCCAAATTTACACTGCTACCTATATAAGATTTACCATTAATTTTATTTATTCACCGATATACGCCTGATTTTCCTCTATTTTCCGAGACAGCTCGTAATTTTAAAAGATCGGCATTATCATAAATAAGTAAGGGGGTAATCATCTGCTTTTGCTCAAGTTTGTGTGCTATTATATTATTATTGTTGATAAAATTTTTTGTGACTTTTTTTTTTTGATGTTTTTAGTTTAACGCCGACAGCCTAGTGTTCGTCTCATTCCGAACGTGGGTCATATAAGAATATTGTTCTTATAAGCTCACTTCTCAGATTGCTAGTGTCTCCACTAGGTCCGACCAAGATACCTCCTTGGTAAGCTTATTTAACATCAGCTATTACAGTACCATAACCTATTAACACTGGGACTCGAGGGGGTCAGCCCCTATCTCCAGTTCACCCTCCGAAAGGTAGTTGCCTGTTGTATTAAGTCTTTTGTAATAGTCGGCCAGTGATGTAAATGAATTTTTCAATAAATTATCATTTACATCACTTATGAAATTTAATAGCCATCGGACACTGATGGTTACTTATATAGGTTGGTGCTTTGCTATCCGAAAGGGTTAGAGGGGGGGTGGCTATCTGGGCCAAGCCAATAGGAGTTAATAACTCCTCAATATTAAGAGGTAAAACTTTTATATATTTCCCATCTATTTGTTTATACCAAATTTGATATAAATTTGTGATAACAGGAAGACGTTTAGTAGAGAATCAATACTGTGTTGGTCCTTTACTTTCCATTTTAGGATTAGACCAAGGAGTAGGCTCATGTGATGTACAAATAGGAGCTAATACATTAAATTTCAAGTAATTAACATAATATAAAATTTTAGCTGCAAAAGTGAATTCTATTCTACCATTTATTAGAGGCTTATTGACAGGATCGTATGATATATATCCGTCACCTAATAACTCTCCTGTTATCACTTCTCAAACAGTAGAAGGTATTAAAAATTTAGACAATTGTTCATTAGACAACTCAAAAGAACTAATAATTCATTTATTATTTAATATCTTATTGCTATCTAAATATAGTCTAACAGAATTACGAGTGGTTTTTAAAACACTAGCGCAATGCGTTTTAGTTTTAAAAGGGGCACCTTTAACTAAACAATTTAAGATCTCAGATCCCGGTGTTAATTTAGTTATATCATACACCCATATAAAAGGCACTTTATTGTGAGTATGTATAGCCCTTACGCTCTTATTTCAAATACTCTTAGGGGGGGCGCTACGAAGTGCTCTCGAAATATAATTAGTTATTTTTACTTCTACCAAAAAAAAATGGCCAAGAAAAAAAATTTTTAGTTCGGTATCCTTCGGGTTTTTAGACGCAGTGCGAAAGGCAAATAAAGTATTATAACCTGAAGTATTAAAATAAATAAAGTTAATTAAACCAGAAATGTCAAAAGATACTAAAATTGAAATTAAAAATAAAAATGTCATAAAAAAACCTTCCCAAAGCTCACGGTGTAATGCATAATTCTTATAGAAAATATACTTCGAATACACCTGTCAAATAAATAGAGCTTTCGACTGTACATTCAGCCACATTTCAGCGACCCCGTGGTGACCCAGTCTGTAGCGATACATTAAAATACCGACGGTCTTAACTACGAAACGTTTTGACCGTTTTCACCTCAGTAGCTTTTAAGTTCAGAAGTGTCTGAAATCTCCATACGTACGAAATATATTTGGTTTAATCCTTGCTATACTTCTGGTATGGTTCTATGGTCGAACTTTACCATAACTATTTTAAGTAGTTACTGTTCATTGACCATCTGCGACAAATAAAGGGTATCGCCATAGGTAGTCAAACATGTAATCCTACTTGAGAACTTTTAGCCATAGCTCCTATTAATAAACATATTCCAATTATTGTCACTATGTCTTGATTAATATAAGGAGATAAAGAAAATACAGTAGCGTAATCTAAGTTCAGTTTAAATATAGTCTTTCAACTATAACTGGACTACATATTCACCCAGTTTATTAATAAATTACACTGGGGGTATAACGTGTAGTCTCTGAGGATCTTATTTTAGTTAAAAATATTAGGTACTAATATAATTAATTTTACTTCATTTCCTGCGGATTGTCCATTATCATTTATTTTCATAAAATCTATTCTTTTTAATATTTAAGGTCTGTGTACACTTAATTTTTACAAAGTTTCCACAATATCCTATAAAAAGACTTTAGGGGTTTCCCGCATACAGTTATATAATAAAAGTAATATTACTATTACTCACGGCAACTTTTAAATAGTTAAAGAATCCAAATGTGAGAAATTAAATACTTTACGCTTAGAATTAAATTGATCTTTTATAATCTTAATCTCATTTAAAATTTCTTTATTTAAAGAAACTCCTCTATGAAGATCTTGAACACGACATCAATCTTTATAAGCTAGATATTTGGAAGAATACAAAGGAAAACGGTCAAAATAAGTACGAACTATATTATGACTTCTAAAATTATGAGATATAGCCATAAAGGCATAAAATACTTTATCATCTTTAGTTCTAGTCCTAGTATATAGGTTTACAGTAAAGAATTCAGCAATTTTTATCATAATATTAAAATAACTAGCTCCTCCTTGATCCGTGTTAACTTCTCTAGAATAATTCTGTTTAACTTCTATACGGAAAAAAGTTTGAACATTAGTATTTATTGTATTATTCTTTTTCTTTCTGTCATAAACAGTAATAGAGAAATTACCGTCAGCATCAGTAAAACCAGCTAATCAACTATTATCCATCAAAGACGAAACATCTAAATCTAAACATGGTATAAAGCTACCATCATATTCATTTATTCAATTAATAGCTCTATGTAAAGCTTCTATTTTAGGAGTACGCATATAACCATTAATAAGATTAATTATTTTTAATACTTCTTCTTTAGCTAATATTTGTAATAAAACATGACCTGCTTTAGATTTATCAATTACTTTACCTACTTTTAATAAAGTACATAATTTTTCAGCTAAAGGTTTATCCTTAATATTAAAAGCAATAATAATCTTAGGACGATGTACTCTAGAATTAGATTTTTCGTCCTGTACAGCTATATGACCATCACCTTCAATCAGTCCCGCTAAATATGGTCCAATGTTGGACTGTACATTGGAAGAATAATGTCTTAATTGTATTTTAACCTTGCGCGCACCTGCTACAAAGGGTGCGCTAGCCAGCGAAACAGGTAAAAGGATACCATTATATTTTAGTAGGCGGAGCCTCGCGGAGCTACTGTTATACTTTTTCCTTACATTGGATTCTTTAACTATTTCTTGATTATTACCAAAAGATCACAAGATAACAAACATACCTATAGTAAATAAACAATCTCCCACTCTATTAGTTAAAAAGGCAGACATAGAGCTTTGATTTGCTGCTATTCTAGTAAATCAAAAACTTACTAGAAGATAAGAACAAACTCCTACCAAATCTTTAAAACATATGCATTAAGGTCTAATATTCGCAATACTAGATAGTATCAAAGCAATATAAGATATATAAACAAACAAATAAACAGACGTTAAGAGTAAATATTTATATACAAGGGAATTAATGTAACAATAAGAGTTACTATAAACTAAACATGAAAACCTTAAGAGTTAGCATTTGTTTCCTGTACTCTAATACCTAATTGGATTTACCTAGAGCCTTGGTATATTTATTAAATATAAAGATTCCGACTGTACATTAAGCATCATTTCAGACACCTACAGTTGAACCAGTCTGTAGCGATTAATAAAATAACCGACGATCTAAAAGTAAACTCTTTTTTTTTTGATCGTTTGCAACTGTATCGCTAGTAGCATTAAAATATATACATTCTATTTTATTATTATCTGATATATTATACTACTAACTATAATTTCACTTATACTTTATAAAACTTTTCTTATATTTTATATAGCATAGACTCATGCATGTATGGTCCAACAACGTCTTTTAATTTAGTCTCCTGTCGTACAGGTATGTAAATAATTCATTGATCCTGCTTTTTTTCTTCCAATCTAGCTCTGGCGGGCTTATCCCGCTCCAGGGCAAGGCCCCGGAGGGGACTAGTTCTTAAACCAAAATTCTTTTTTAAAACAGTTTGAATAAATTCAACTTCTTGTAAAGTAAACGCTCTGGTATGAAGAACGGTTTGATTATGAGAAGTTTTTCCAAGATCATCCATGATTCAGTAAGCTAACCCTCTAGCTGTTAACAGTTCATCTAAATTTCTTGGTACTATTTTTACACTGCCTCTCGTATTTGTTTTTTACTTATTTTTATGTATATAAAAATAAGTAAAAAAAATTACAGGACTAGGTCCTTGGGTAGCTTGCGCACCTGACCCTTCGGGTATGGGTTGCTGTAAAATAGATCATGCAAATAATTTAAACAAGGCATAGCTAGAGTTATAAAATATAAGGATTGAGTTATAATTCCCCTTTTTTTATCATTTCTAGTCAATATGGTGGGCTCCATTGCAGTTAAAGGTCCTAATAATTCATGTAGGCTTCTTAAGTATTCACTTTTTTCAGGGTAAGATTGTTCTAATCTAATTCTTGTATTGTGACTAGGTTTAGCTCTTTCTATAAATCCATCTCCAAGTATTATACCTATTAATGCCTCTTTTTGAATATTAGTTAATACATATTCTTTTTTATACTTAGCAGAATACTTAGTATCTTGAACGCTAGTAGAATAACTTATTATACCTTTCAGTTTAGACTTCTTAGAGAAGTGTGAACTAAAAAGTCCTAAGCCACCTGTTTGCGTACCTTTAATCTGCGCAGTAGCAGCACAAAAATTAAAACTTTTTCTGGTCCCTGTAATCCCTCTAGAGGGATTATTGGGAAAGCTTGCTAGGCTCCGCCTACAGCAAGCGATGCCGGGCCTTTATGATCATCCTTGTCCCTGTAATCCCTCTAGAGGGATTATTGGGAAAGAAGTGTCCAGATAGTTAATTTAGTATGCGGATTTTTTAGAACACTTTCTAGAGAAGAAGGTACATAAGGCCTTATCAAGTTTATAAAAGCATTTAAACTTTTATCTTCTATATAAAAAGCTACTTTACCATTATTCTCAAATCTATAATATAAGCCTATATTATACCTATCTTTAAATATTAAAAGTATAAAGTCTAAATCTTCAATATTTATATAAAACCTTTGATTATTTACTAAAAGCAATTTACCTGGATTATCTAAATATCAAGTAGCAATAACTAAAGGCGATAAATACTCTTTTAAATTTAAGCTTAAAACCTTAAATTTATCACTATAGAACAATTCATATAGCCAGTTAAACTGTGTTAGATAAAAACTTTCGAATTTTCAATAATAAAGTTTTTTATGTTTTTTAGTATATAACGTTTTTAATTTAGGTTTTTTAAATCGACAGAAACCTGCACTAGATAATAAGTTATGGATGTGCATTAAGTACCCTATGTCCTTACTGCATTTTATAAATATTATTCTAACACCTTTGGTGCTTAACTCTAAGTAAGAATTACCCATCAAAGATCCTATAACTAAAGAAGTACCGTTATTTAAACCACCGTTTTCACACTGCCTTGCCGACCCGGGCCCGTTATGCGGAGCGTGAAATAATTTGGGTCTGTATGAGTGAAACCATATAGGGCTATATTGGAAACCCTCTCATCCTACAAATAATAATAAATAATTATTAGCTGTTACTAATATGATCATCATAAAAGTAAACAAACTTAAATAACTAAAAAATCTTTGATTGTGAGGATCATTACTCATATAACTTATAGAATAAATATGAACTAATGAACTTATTATTAATACAGGGATTAACATAGAAGTTGTTAAACTATCAAAATGAAATCCTCAAATAATATTAAATCATTCACTTTCTATTCATCTAAATAAGTTTATTGATACTGGTGTATTATTAAATCCTACTTCTAAAAACCCAATTATGGCTAAAATTGTTGTGATTATAACACTTAAAGTTGTCACTACTTGAGCCCCACTTACCCCTACTTTTCTACCAAAAAAACCGGCAACTATAGATCCTAATAAAGGTAAAATTATTATACTTAAATACATTATTTATATTCTATGCTTATACTTCCTCTTCGTTTTCCCCCTTTACCTTAGAAATTTTTTTTTATTCCCTTAGGTTGGCTAGGGTATTTCCATAACTTTTAGGTTATGCCTGACTATATCTTAAGCAAATAATTCTTATAGTACGGGCTTGCGCCGTAGTGCTTTATATCCTTCGGTAGCTTGCTGCGAAGCAACAGAAGTCTAGAGCTTGCTACGAAGTACGCCTATAAAATTATTCACCAACCTCCGTTTAGTCGATGAACTGCACACCATCTATTTATTTTATTTTTGGTGCTTGGCTGCAAATTATCTATTTCATTTCTTCATGCAAATCGTTTTTACCTTACAACGAGTCATTACCTGTTCCATTAATTACATTACTGTATTAACTTGGTAGATTTGTATTTAAGACTTTCCCGCAATTTGAAGGTTTTGCCATATTGAAAATATGACTAGGCAGAGGTTCACTCTACCTTTTTTGATCTAATTCCTCTATGCCGCATACATTACTGTGATTATTTATAGCCTTATTCGAGTAAAGTGACGTAATTCTTTTTTTTTTGTAGCTTGCGCACTAAAATTCGTTTTAAACCTAACCCATCCTCATTCAAGTGTTCCTTATTTTTAATAATATATGCCGCACTCTTGAAATCTAAGAAATTTAAATGCTTTGATCCTAATATAGGATGTTTATCAAAAAAAGGAATTATATGTTCAACTATGTGATCAATTTTTGTAATAATAAACTCAGATATTGCACGGTTTTTAGAATTCACTATAAAACCACCACCAAAGAAATTAACAAAGCTATTTAATAATAAGGAATCTCTTGAATGTTGAGCTATTGAAAAACGTACTGAAGTAGCTAAACCACTCTTAGTTTTAGACTTTTGAACAGCAATAAAGAAATTGGATTCTCCAGTCGAAAACCCTGCTACTCATTCAGGATGTAAGTTATTATATTTAATAGAGCTTTCCAGGGGTTTTACCGGAATAGTGTTAGGAAATGCTTCTTTTAAAGCATTAGGTAAACCTAAGTTAAGAGAGGCTCTAATATTAACTATTTTTTGTATACCTGTTAAATTATTATGTTCTTTATTTAACATAAGTAAAACAATTTGTTTAAATAATAAATAATCTGAACGTTTTTTTGTTATTAATGGGTAGTTATCGAAATGAGGAAGAATTACGTCAACTAGATCTTTTAAACTGCTAATTCTAAACTCTACTGTTGAAGTGTTATTAACTTTAGACACATAACCAATACCACCAAAAAAATCTTGAATTGACTGAATTAAAGCTCTATCCTTTTCATGCATTTTTATTTGAACTCTAGCTTGAACGTTCCACCCCGTTTTGTATCTAGAGTTTTTTAAAATTGTAATCACAAAAGAACTTTCAGCATCAAAAAGCCCAGTAATAAATAAAGGATCAATTGAAGAATTTTTAGATTGGTTAATAGTATAGTTATTATTAGCCTTTGTAGAGTAACTTCTTGCTATTCTTTTAGTAGCCGCCGAAGGGTTACTAAACTTGTTTACGTTTTTAGAATCAGTTGTATGGCCATAGGATAGACAGGAAAACATATGAGAAGTGTTTAATCTGTAAAAAGCTACTAGAATACCCAAACCTATTGCAGATTCAGCTCCTGCTATTACTATAATATATATAGCATAAGTTTGTCCGATTATATCATCAATATTAAGTGAACTAACCAATATTAAAAATGTTATAGATAAAAGCATAATTTCAATTGATATTAACATTAAAATAATATTTTTCCTATTTAATACAAAACCTAAAACTCCTATTAAAAACAATATTATTGTTAGATTCATTTTTTTTTTATTTTTAAATTTATAAATAATTGAACTAAATAAGCTAGATATTTAACATAAATTAAATATCAGCCTGTGCCCCACCTCCTTCGCTTGCTTTGATCCCTCATGGAGGGATCATACAGCATGCGAAGAAGTACTACTTAGTATTACGTAGTACGAAGTAAGCATCCACGCACAGACTTATGATTATCAACCATATAATATAACCTCCTAGCCTTATTTCATACGAAGCGCTACGAAGTTAGCGCTACGAAGTTAGCAGTAAGCGCTTACTATTTCATGCTTAGATATAGCGCTACGAAATTAGCAGTAACCCCCTGCTGGCTTACGAAGTATGCTAGCGACCCCTCCTGGCGAAGCTAGCGAAGCTAGCACCCCTAAACTCTAACCATAAAAAAGAATAATAATATTGCGTGAACAGTTATTATACTATTGTATAATTGATTATCTGCAATATATTGAACACCTGGTCCACTTAATTCCATTCTAATTAATACAGAAAACGCTGTACCTAATAAACCAGAAAATAATGCTAATATTAATTATCAAGCTCCTATCTCTTTAGCGTTTATCGATAAAATAATCTTTCTTTTCAAATAGAAATTGAAGATAGTAATAAAGTAATTTTTCATTATATGAGTTTCCTGCTCCGCACATAACATCACATCTCATAAGATTATTATAATTATAACTCTAATCTCCTGAGCATGCGAGGCATGCATGGTAAACAAATATTAAATTAATCATCACCTCCACCAAAATCAAAAGGTTCACCTTCCCCAGTAATATCACTAGAATCCTGCTTAAACCTTTTGGGTGCTGGTTCACCCCCTATACCATCCTCACTAGATTCTCTTCTTCTTTTTTTAGAAGAGGAGGAGGAGGAAAATTCTTGTGTTGCTAACTGATTAGCAACACCATCTGATGCAGAGTCACCAGAACCACCTGAAGATTCATTATTAGAATATTCTGATTCATTGCCAGAACCACCTGAGGCAGGCTCAACAACACCATCTGATGCAGAGTCACCAGAACCACCTGAATCACTATTAACACCTAAAGCATCTAAAGCTTCCTTAACCCGACCCTTAACTAGCGAAAGCTCATACGTATATTGCTTATCTATTGTAGATATCAGATCCAGATATAACTCCTGAGTCATATCTGGATCTGATAATAATGCTTTTTTAGCATCAGATCTATCAGCCTCCCGACGGTTATCTATTAAAACTTTAAAATTTTTTCCAAACTGTATAATATCCTCGGGATTTTTATAAGATGCTAGTAAAGCCTCTGTAGTTGGCAATGGAGTTGTACGAACTTCAGTATCCGCAAAATCCTCAGTTGGCGCTTCAGAAGGAGTAGGACAAGCAGGAGGAGGTGTAGTTTCGGGAGAATGCATACCTTCAGGCGTAGGTGATTTAGAATGGTTATCATCTCCAGCCCATAAAGCTTTAAACTTTTCTCAGTAGTTTTTTCCTGGGGAAACAGGGGCAATTCTATTAGAATCATCATGGCTAATACTAGAATTAGAACTATTAGAATTAGAATTATTTGAATTATTTTCGAGGCCACTGTTATTATCGTTAATTGTAAAAAAAAAATAAAAGATAAGTAACAATTTAACTCAATTAATATGATTTAATTAAATTAAATTAGCATATAATGTAATAAGTAGCTTGATACCTCGTGTAAAATACGAAGCACGAAGCTACAAAAGATTATGGAGGAATCGAACCTCTTACTTAAGATTTGCAATCAAAGTGTAAACCATTTACTTCATAATCTTAAAGTACAGATCCATCCTACACAGACTTCTCATTGAAAAAATACTTGACCGGTCATTGAAATACTGTTGGTCCGTCGATCTAACATGGGCTTCAATAAGTCCTGTCCTTATTTCAAGAATCTACCATCCAGTCGGCGCCGACCATTATAATTATAATTATAATTATAAAGACCCAACCTCATAACTGTCATGGTCTCTTCTGTGCCCCCCCCCCTGCTGGCTTACGAAGTATGCTAGCGACCCACTTTCAATTGATCAGATCGATCTCTAAAGGTTCGAGGTTATCCTCCCTATATTTTAGAACTTCCGTTTTAGTAGGCGGAGCCTACTGCTAAAAAAAAACACTTAACAACACTTAACAACAACTCCTAATAATAATGGTTATTATTATAAAAAAAAATCTTATTCGGGGAATTTTTTCAGTTTCATAGTCTTTCTTCCTTGAGCAAATTCACTATTTGATGTACCTAATAGATAATCAATAGGAGGATAATTTTTATTTAGTTTTCTTATTTTTGAAATAAGTGTAGAATCAACCTTGACATAACTCAGTTTTGAATAATGATATGGTTTAGCAAGCCCCTCAAAGTCTATATCTAGAATAACAGATTGAAAAATATTATAATAATGTATATCTTCTAAATCAGGATAATTACTAATTTTATTACAATCCTTTTCTCTAAGCTTATTATCATTACAATATTTATTATAAAAAGATACATCACGCATCTTTCTTCCTGTATAACCTGATAAATAATCAGCTAACTTACCTGTATGTGAGGATCTTTCATCATTATTATCTCTGCTTTCATCTTGATTACGACTGCTTGCCTCTCCTACTACTGGTCCTATCGGACCAGGACCTCCCGGACCAGGGTTAGAACCTCCAAAATTAGAACCTCCACCTCCAGAATTAGAACCTCCAGAACCACCTCTACCTAAGCTATTCATTAATAAAGTACAAACCTTACCTATAATTAAACCAATAATTATATATATTAAATGCATTAAGGTAATAAACAATATAAATAATATAAAAATAAAAACCAAATTAATTACTTTATATAACATAGGATTAGATGTTTCCATTTCTTTATTATGAAAAAAAAGCACAAATATATTTAAAATATTATAAAATAATAATAAAAAAAAAAACAAAATAGCTATATATTTTATAATAATAGTAAACGTAGCATCTGGTGCTAGGCTGCATATATTATCATCCATACTTTGTAATATAGTAAATATAATACAAAATATAAAAATATTACGAATAATATGAAATAGTGGTGTTTTATAGTAATAATTTAATATATATTCTACTTTATTAAAGATAGATAGGAATAAGTATCCTATACTTTTAATTAAGCCCTCTTTTTCTACGAAGTCAGCATGCAGCCATAAAAAATTAAATAACTCAATGAAAATACCTTTAATAAAAGATAATTTAAGATTATTTAAATAACTTTTACTAAATAGTACCACTAATAAAGGAATAGTTATAAGACTATAATTATTATAAAAAAAAAATTTCATATACAGCAAATATTGTAGTAAAAATACCCAACATTTTTTTTCTTAAAGATACAACTTTATAACATAAAGTTAATACATTAAAAAAAAAGTTTTTCTTATCCTTATACTGCAGCTGAACATTAATAAAATTACCTAGACTAATTCATAGTTTGTTATTGATGCTTCGCAGCTTCGCAGCCACGAATACGAAGTAGCCCTGCTTAGTAGCAGAAAAATTAATATTATACGTAGCATACCTAGCGCGCATAGCTGCAAATAAAGTGCTGCGGTTGCTTGCGCACAGCAACACAATAATAATTATAATTAATGTAAATCCAGACCATCCTTTATATAACCACAAGCTAAAACTACAAAAACTTGAGCTTGTATAAAGGCAATACCCAATTCCAAACCTGAAAAAGCAATAATAAAAGATAAAGGAACTAAACCCAAGAAGAAAAAAACTATTCCACTTGTCATTATGTTGTAAGTAAAACCGGCTAAAATATTTAGTAACATGTGTCCTGATAATCGTCCCACAAATTTATCCTTAAATTTCGTTAGTACTACAGTTTTTATTTTACTAACTTAAATAAATATTTACCTTTAAAGGGTTTAGTTCTATTTTCTCGTATATACAATGAAATACTAGGCTGTCTATAACAATAATATATTAACTCTACTTATTGCGCTAGATACTTAAAAAGGTACGTACCTCTAAAAGGAGTAGTACGTTTCTTACTTAAATAAAGAGAAATACTAGACTGAGATATACCCAAAGCTTTACCTGCTAAACTAACCGAAGAATATTTAATAACTTCATTAGTATGAACATTAGTAACTTCTATAGCTTTACAATATTGTTTAACTGAATCTAGTTTGGTAATATTGTAACCTTTAATAGTACCAACCTGTCCATTTGCAGATTCTGACCCATTATTTTTTAAATAATTTGCAAGTCGTCTATGAGATATTTCCAAAAATTGACAAGCGGCTTTCATTGAAGAGAATTGTTTGGTAATTCCTGATACACTGTTAGTTAATAAGACAGCCTGTCTCAAATTAGTTAGACTAGAGGTAGATGAGGAAACTAAGCTAGAAATAGCTTTACTGATCATATAACCTTTACATGGTTTATTGTTAATTAAATACCTCTTAACAGTAGTCATATGAACACCTAAAAATAGAGCAGCCTGTATCATAGAAGAAAATTTTTCTTCCTTTCCTGTTTCAAGATTAGTAAGTATTACCGGAACTCTAAAGGGGTTATTTTTAATCATACCATCTAATTGATCTTTAGATAGTTTTCGCCCTAACATGGCCTCTCTTTTAAACTTAAGGACTTCTTCTGATTCATTTCTACTTTTGGATGCAATACTCATAAGTTTAAGAGAGGCTTCGCTATGTTTGTATCCTAGATTTGACCCAGCTATTTTTAATATATTGTATTCAGGGTTTAACTTATCTATGTAAAATTGCTCTCTGGCCAGTACTACTGAAGTTGGGCAATATTCTAAAATCTCTAATCTAAATCCTGCATAACCATATTTTAAAAGTGCCTTACATATAAGAGATGCACCTCTCTTACCACTAGACAAATAGCTATGATTAAAGTACCGTCTAAATCTATCATTCAGCATAGAAGAAGAACCTACATAACTTTTACCTGTTGATTTATTTACTCAACGGTAAACACCTGATTTACCTTTATTCTGTTTAGCGATCAATCCTTTATGTTCTTCAGGATTATTATAAATTAGAACTGGTTCAAATTCAGGTGAAGTAGATATATTACTTATAAATCTTTTACCTAAAAATTGTGTATTGCTTAAATTAGCTCATGTAAGCCCTTTTCGTATATGACAATTAATTCAATGAAACCTTTTTGTGCGAAGCGGGTAAATAGATGGTTTTAAACTTAATTTCTCTTCCTTGTCAGAAGGATAAGTTTTAATGAAAGATAAATTATTGATTGATTTAGAAGGCGCTAGCGCGCCATGAAATAATCGAACCAAAAATTTATCCTCGCGTTAATATATATTATATTCTTAGAATATAACCATAAAGTTGTGTGCTTACAAAGTAGCCAGACTTATATCTTCCTGGTTTTTTTCGGGTTGGATGCTCTAGCTGCTGAGCTAATAGAAGAGTATGTTATAACTTCTTTAGTATCTACATCAGTAACCTCCACTTTCATAGAAGTTTTTTGTAGACGAGCTTGCGCCGAAGAAGTTACTGCGCTAGCTGATGAATTTAAATCTACTAATCTAAAAGTATATCTACCTAAAAGAGGTTTACTCTCTTTAAGATAAATAAAATGCTCTATATACCTTTTGTCTATATTTAAAGCCCGAGCAGCAGCTTTAATTGCGTGGTAAGTAGTAGAAGTATTTGTTTCCATATCTGTTACCTCAATTTTAATACCACTAGGTTGACCCTTAGATAATTTTTCTAAAAACTCTGGAGATTTAAATGTCTTACTAGCAGCAATACGCATATTCTCTAATGTAGCTTCAGTATGCTTTCATCCTGATCCTCGAGAAGGACTACCAGGAGTTTTTAATATATTATACTCTGGAGAATATACTTCAAAAAAGTGTTTTTCTCTAGCCATAAGATTATCCGTATCACATATGTCTAAAATAGTAAAAGTAAAGTTCTGGTAACCATATTTTAATAGTGCAACATTAATAGGCATACTCTTTTCATTTAGTAATCGATTAATATTGTAATACTCCAATATTCTACGGTTTAAATCTACAGAACTACCAACATAGTTTTTACCATTCAATTTGTTAGTTCACATATAAATACCGGATTTACCTTTAATAAACTTAAGTATATTTAGTTTATCTTTGTCCGCGTCATGAAAAACAGCTACAAACCCTGTATTAGGTTTAGTTGTAGAAGTTGAATACGTCCTTATCATTTTAGATAATGATAATCTATTAGTAACGAAGCTACTACGCATTGTAGTAAAGTAGTAGAAATTACTACCACTATATATGGATTTAGCAGAATTTTGGTAGACTGCTCCTAATCCCAAGGATAAGCCTACTACTAATTCTACAAAAAACAGTGTTAGTCGTTCACAACTTTATCCTTTCTTTAAAGGTATATATAAACTTTGTCTAGATGTTTACATACTTTATCCTTTCTTTAAAGGTGGAGTTTTACCTAAAAAAAAGGTACCCTTCGGGTACCCTTATTAATAAGCGCTGCGCTTATAATCATATAAATAAAAAAAAAACAATAAATATTGTAATATAAGGAAAGGCTATTGTGATATCTTTAATCTTAAATTACTTATTTTCATTTAAGAACCGGTTTTCCCGGCGACTAGAGTACACCTTACAGTAAATACTGAAGAACCGTCTACTCGTTGCTCTTTTACAATAATAGAGCGAGCGCTCTATTACTGACTTAGATCCGCGATCACCCATTTCTATTACTAAAAATCTTCTGACTTGTTACCTTACATGAATAATTACTTCATCCACTTATATCGTTGCGAATATAGTTTGGTATCAGAAGCTTTAGGGCTTCCCCGGAGTTTGGCTCTTTTACACAATTAAAATAAGATGCCTAATCTTATTTTTTTATGTTAGCAGCTAATCTTAAACCTAAAGATATATTTCTTGCTAAATATGAGATGAACTCTATAAGAACTAACAAAGGAAGTAATGCTAAAGGACAACCAGCTGGAACTAATAAAGAAAAAAATTTAAGTCCATGTTTTTGGAAACCTAAGATAGTTGCACCTAAAACAATAGTGAAACTTAAAGCAAATGTTAGTACAAAATGACTTGTAGACGCAAAACTATAGGGACAGCACAGTAAGTCTTATAGACTTAACGCGATGGGCTATTTCTTAATCACTTAATTATTATTGTAAAATAGTGTTAAGTGATCTTTCACATATAGTCTCTCGGGATCCTACTCATAACATGGCTTGTTATTTTGGTTTCCTGCTGATTGTTCATTGTTTTATCCTTTAAGATTTTCACCTATATTAATATAATAGGTACCTAAGGGCATTAGAAGTTTCCAGCATATAGTGAAATTTATTGTATTTTATTATTATTTATCTATGATATTACAATTATCTAAACATTTATTTATTCTTCTTTTATTGTTGTTCTCTTTCTATTCTATTCATATTACTTTTAATTATATTTAATTTTTCTAATCCTTCATTCGTTAAATGAGCTTTAGATTTTATTAGTTCGGCTATTTGTGCAAAATCTATGTAATCATCTTTTTTGTAGGCGTGCCTACCCAATAACGGGTACTCATTTAAAAAAGGTATTAGCTTATCATTTATATCCGAAAATACTGTTATTAAGTATTGACCTTCATTACGTGTTGGTGATTTATAATATCTACCACAGTTTAGATAAGTAACTATATCCTTTAACAATTCCTCATCTTTAGTATGTTGAGTTAATGAAAATCTTAAACTAACGTCTGTATTATTTTGAGTTATAACTTGGAAACTTCCTTCAGCATCTATAAATCCTCTAATTCAGTTTAAGTTTTTAATCTTAACATTTAAAGTATTATATATTACTGAAGGTCTCACTACAGCTTTTGCAGCAGGAAAACTCTCTTTAAACTTGTCTGATAGACCTCAGTTTAATGTAGCTTTAATTCCTACTAAATTCAATATACCTTTTGTAGATAAATGCTCTTTATTTTTTATTATAGCTATAGCTTCCTTAAATAAAAGATAATCTGCTCTCTTTTGAGTTATTAAAGGATAACTATCAAAATGATCTGTGATTATTTTTAAATTATTTAAAGAACTTACACGATATTGCATAGAATTAACTCCATGTTTATAGATCTTTCCCGTTTGAAAAGTTCTTTGCATAGCTTCTAATAATTTAATATCCTTATTGTGTAAAGATATGCTAAAGATTGGCTTAACTTGCCAACCTGTTAAGCTTCTATCCTCTTTATATATTGAAAGAGAGAAACAACCTTCTCCATCTACAAATCCTGTAATATAATCAGGATTAAGGTAAAGGGTATTTTTATTGTTAAAACTATATCTAGGACTATTCTTAGATATATCAATTAATTTAACTAAATTAATTGAATTAGAGTTAAGAGAAGAATATAATTGTAATTGAAATGCCAGGTTACAGTAGAATCCTAACGCTTCAAATATGTCTAAGATAAATAATGATAAAATACAAAGGCTCCTTTTAACCATTCCTATTAAATTATTCATTAAGACAAAGATAAATAAAGTAAAAATAAAAGGGAAATATATTTGCCCTTTTTGCGAATTTATTTGATTTGTAACTATACTTAAAATAGTATCATATAAAGATTCTTGACTTGCTGATCATTTATTACTTACTAATTTATCATAGTTAGTACTCAAAAGGTATATAACTATTATAAATACTAGTCCTATTGTTAAATAGAAACCAATATTAGTAATAGAAAAGTGAAAATATCCTAATACTGGTATATCTAAACTCAATAAATCTCTAATTTCAAATTGATCTAGAGGACTCAAAACTTCTGTAAAAAAATTAAAACCAGACATTATTTTTTTATCTTTATTAAAGGGGGGCTACTTGTGCTTGAAAAAACTAATAAATAAAAAATATTACGGCTGTACCGCATGATCTACTATTACATCCTACCCCCCCTCGCTTTCGCTTGCTTTGATCCCTCATGGAGGGATCATACAGCAACAAGCTACCCCCCCTTCTGTGCGCAAGCGAAGAAGTACTACTTCGTACTTCTAATACATATTAGAAGTACGAAGTAAGCAGTCAGGTTCACTTCTGTATACCAGGGTGGTAGTGATATCTTTATATTAGTAGACAGTAAATATACGCCTAGGGGCTGTAAATTAAATATTTATTATAAATATTTATAGCCAACTACGCGTATACTTACAATATTTTTTTTTATTTTGTTTTTTTAATCACTAATTTTATTCCATTTAAAATCCTCAATAGACGCCATTCTACTCCAAATATGCCGATAATGACCACCCTCAAACATATCACCCATATTTTTAAGACCATTATCCATCAATCTCATTTTAGCTATATTTTGACGGACCTCTGGCCTCATATTTAATCTAGAGTCCTGAGATAACTCTAGTTCTATTTCTCTTACCCTATTAAAAGCTTCGGTTGCCATTTCACGAACAACAGCTTTATCATGTAAAAACTCATTTATTAAGACTTGAGTATTAGCCTGTTTAGTATCTGACCAAGTAAGGGGTACGTCAAGACTACTAAGTATATCTATACCCTTGAACCCAAGTGCCTCCATATTAACAGCTGCTAAGTGAGTAATCTCAGCTAAACTCATTCCAGGTAGATTTATTAAAGCTAAATGATCTATAATGGTTCTCATATTTTTTATTTTTATTAAAGACTACTTGTGCTTGAAAAAACTAATAAATAAAAATATTACACTTTTGCTACTTCTAAGTAGTAGCATTAGCATATTAGCAGCCTACACTGTGTCCCTGCGCAAGCGATCCCTACGTTGTATCCTTTATACTTCGTATATAGTGATTAGTTTTTTATATTAGTAGGCAGTAAATATACGCCTATAACTGTAAACAGATAGCTAGCTTCGCTAGCTAAAGCTGTAGTTTTACGACGAAGGTCGCACAACTATCATTTTAACTTCTACGTAAATCCATTAAAGTATTTTCGATTAAACTTATGACAGGAATTATTAAAACAAAATGTGCAAAGTACAGAACTGTGCTAATCTGTCCGAATAAAATAAATGGATCCTCAACATGTTTAGCTCCCAATTGCATTAATATTAAGAAATTGGCTACAAAACATCAGAAAGCTAATTTTGACAAAGGTCTAAATTGTGAACCTTTAGATCTACCTAAGTCAGTTAAGGCTAATGCCATTATGATTAAAATAGCACTAAACATAGCAATAACTCCTAATAATTTATTAGGTATAGATCTTAAAATGGCATAAAAGGGAAGAAGATCAAAAAAAAAAAGAAAAAAAAAAAAAAAGGAAAAAAAAATAAAAATGATATCACTGAGAGTGAAGCTTTATAACCCTAATTTATATAACATTTCTTTGATGAAATATGGTTTTACTAAATTTATTAGAGTATCCATAGATTCCTTAAAGATATAAATACGGGGTTTGTTATCCCTGTTATAATGAATAGAACATTTTAACTTAAATTTATCTTGTAGGGTATACATTAGTTTATCCACATCAGTTTCACTGAAGGAATAGACACTAATATGTAAACCACTACCGTGTTTAGAACCATCATCGGCACATCTCATCTGCCCCTTGCGAATCTGCCCCAACTTACCTTAATAGTAGTGCTACCTGTTGTAGCCCTTAGTGACTCCTTTGCAGAGCTTGCTTGAAAAACTAGACCAATGAACCTAACTAATAATTTTTTTAAACATATATCTGCCTTTAAAAGGACTTTTTTGGTTACGTCTCAAATACACAGCTATAGATTGAAACTGTACTCCTAAAGCTCTACCTGCTTCACTTATAGAAGAATACCTAGTTACCGTTTTTAGTTCTAAATCCGTAACTTCTATTTCAACAGACGCAGGGTGATCAGTATAATTTGAATCATAGCTAGACAAAGTTAAGTTGGATTCTAACTTATATGTATCCTTTAAAAGTTTAGATTCTAATATATATTTACTTAAAGTATTTTTATTAACATTAAGGCCATCAGCCGCTTTTCTAATAGAATCGTATTCTACCGAATTATTTGTTAATATATTAGTAACCTTAACCTTAACAGATTTTTTTAAATTTAGTACTTCTAAGTTTTTACGCACTTTCTCTAAGGACTCATCGGTATGTTTATAACCTAGGGGGGAATAAGCGATTTTCAATACATTATATTCGGGGCTAAACTTATCCATATAATATTGCTCTCTTATAGCTAGATCCTTCGCGGAACAATATTCAAGAATTTCTAACTTAAATTTTGAATAGCCATATTTAAGTAGAGCTTTATTAATAACCATAGATTTCCGGCTAGGATGAGATATAAAAGAAATTTTAAAATAATTTGTTAATCTCAAACCTAAGTTGACACTACTACCTATGTATGATTTATTGGTCTCTAAATGAGTTCAACGGTATATTCCTGTTTTTCCCATATTATCCCGAATAACTTTCTTTTTATTAGTAAGCGCATCATTGTAACAGGCTACAGGGATAAATGTTAAACAGTAAAGCTCTGGAGAAAGATCACTCCATGCTGACGGATGTTAGATTTGACCTCCATATAGGCTTCAAAATAACAAAATTATCTTTATACAAAAAAAAATCTAATTATTAATCTTCATTATAACTTACTAGGTGTCTCTTTTTTTTAGCAAGAGCATCCCACAACCAACTTCAACTAGCCTCTAATGTATTCCTTATATAATTTTATAATATTAAATATAACGATCTAAAAAAATAAGAGAAATATTAAATTAAATATAACTTAAATACCTATCAATAAGTTTTAGGGTAAATGATTTGGCTTAATGCATTAGTAGCACCCACCTGGTAGTTCTCCAAACGTATCGGTACATACGAAGTATTCCCGGTAATACGTAATGCTAAGTTAGCTCTCCAAAGGAGAGCTAACGGGGGAGGAGTGGATTCAAAAAGCTAACCCCCTAGGTGTTAACAATTCGTAAATATTACCAGGAATTGTCTTTACATTTAATTTATAAAATAATTCATGAAATTCATTAAAACAGGGAAGTTGCATAGTAGTGAAAGATATAGCACTATAAATTTTTTTAGTCCTATTGTCTCTAACAATTTTAGATTGAGTGACATAGTCTTTAGCACAGAAAGGTAAAAAATAACTAAATACATAGTCAAAATACTCTTTGTGTGTTACAGCTGTTTGAGCATATATCAATCTAGAATTTGCAGTAGAGGATCTTCGAGATATGTGGGCGTCACCTAGTAAAATACCTACAAGTATTTCTTTAACATTGTCTGGTAATTTTATTAAAGCTCTTTCTGAAGAAGATAAACGTACAACTCCTTTAGTGGTACGAGCTGCAAATAAAACTCAACTAATGCTAAAGAATAAAAAAGTATTAAGATCATAATATATTTTTTTATGTTATTATTCATATTATCTCTAATATGTTTGGACTATATCTTCAATCTAGCTTTTAATTATTGTAATTTAAAACTTTAAGGTATACTTTAGCACTAACCTACAAAAATTAAGCTAAATTGTCTCGTGTTTAGTCTCTGAAGATTCTCTCAAATATATAAAAAGCTTCCTGCTGATCCTCTCAGACTTCGTACATCGGTACTTACTTCGTAATACAAGAATTTCCAGCAATTTACGAGATTTTTATGAAAGACATCTTTCTTTCTATCATTCAGGAACAATGGCTGCAGGTGTCTGCATTGGGTTAGCCATTATATAATTTTCTGAGTCACCCAGATAATTAGGCATAAAGAATACAAAAGCACTTAAAACAAATATAAAGATAAATATAGTAATTAAATCTTTAAATAAGTAATATGGAGCAAATGTTATTCTATCATAATTACCTGAAACACCTAAAGGGTTACTTGAACCTGCAGTATCATGTAACGCAATTAAATGCATTAAAACTAAGGCCGCTAAAACAAAAGGTAAAACAAAATGTAATGCAAAGAATCTATTTAAAGTTGCGTTATTTACGCTGAAACCTCCTCAGATGATAAGTTGTAATTTTTTAGATAAATTTAAAGATCTAATAAGGCTCACGCCTTCTCTTCAGACTATGTCATCAACCTTTTTATATTTTTTTATCTATATAAATATAAATAGCTGCTCCACTTATTTGCTACTTCGTACTTCGTACTTCGTACTTCGTAGCAAAAGCAAACACAAAATCGAGTTATTGCATTAGAAAGCTCTACTACGTAGCGCCGGATATCAATTCCTGATCCGTAGGATAAGAAAGCACCTGACCCGTAGGGTAAGCTAGTTAAGGTTGTGAGGTGCTCGTGTCAAGATTATTGTAGATATAATACGCACTCGTTAGTCGTTGAACGTTCCTTGATGACTTATTTTTATATCTCACCAAGACTTCGCTGCAGATATTATTAAAATCGGAAGTAAATTTTTTTAATGTGTCTCTGCAATTCACCTCTATTTTACTCTAAAATATTACTACTCTAGAGGAGCTCAATTTTTAAATTATAAGTTTACATTACCACCACCTCCTAATTGTCTTGTGACTTAACATGGAAAATTAAGTTTACCGTAACGTGAGGAATTTCGCAATTTTTCTAATCAAGCTGAGTATTGTATAGATTTATTACCAACCAAAGGATGATATCCAGAAAAAGAGAAAAAATTTATAACCCCCTGTATATCAGATTTGGAACTCACTCCAAATTGCATATACAAGTTTTGGTCTATAGTGATCTTACGAGTAGTATTGAATACTAACCTAAAAGCCTCAAACAAAAGCGAATGTAATCTTTGTTTAAGCTGAAAACAACCATCATTGTTTTGCTTCATAAAGAAAGAACCCTCACCACAAGTAAATCCCACTATTCAATCTTTAAAAAAAGGTAATTTTACATAATCTTCTGCCCTTGTTGGCAGTTCTTGTATAACTGGAGCTGATAAGAGTAATTCCGAATCAAATTTTATATTTTTTTGTAAAATATACATAGCAATGTCATATTGCGCCCTTCGGGTTTCAGTTAAGAAAAATATTCCATGATGTAAAAATAAAGGAAATAATAACTCTTGTAATTCAGTTTTATTAAATACTAATTTAACTGTAGGACTTTTCCTTCCGGGATAAGTATAAATTTTACCAAATTTTAATATAGATTGAATATAATTAATTATTAAAGTATCATCTATATGAAGTGAAATAATTAAACTAAAGGTTACATAACCCCGGTCTCTTTTTATAGAAATACATCCATCCGCATCTATAAATCCAGCTAAAAAGGCAAAAAAAGATTTAGGAATAGAAAGGTATTCAGATTCCGATAGTCATTTTGATCTATTGCTCAGTGATCTCGAAGAATGGATTCCAATTACAGGTAAAGTTCCCTGCGTAGCCATCACAAACAAAGTGTCATAATTTGGTAATGTAAATTGTCCTATAAAGACATATATATTTTTAATTTTAATGAACTCAACAATATCTTGTCCTATTCAGGGGATAGCACTAATTAAATTTGTAATACTATCATAACCGATTTATAATTAAGTGGTTGTTACGGTTTTTACTCTCTAGTTTGCAATTAAGAGTAAAAGCTAAAGAGAGCTGGGGAGTACGAGTTAAGAATTTGTATTGTTAAAAGAAGAGTAAACTTTTATTCTTTTTATACGCTGAGCCACGACTAAACCTTCTTTATTTTTAACAGGTTTACCATCATTTAATCTATTTGTGATAGTATAATTACTTACGTGTAAAAATTTAGCACATGAAATTCCGCTTGTATAATAACTAACAGAACCGTTTAGAAGGTAAACTCTTATAATGTAAGTAGATCTTATATATTTTTTTTCATAAATTATCATAGCTCTACCTTCAGAGTCTATACTTATTAAGGGGTCTGATTTTATTAAAATATTTAATTCAGATTTAGTGTTATCATCTATTACTACCTGGTTAAGGTTAGTAGATAATCTATTATTGTTCATACTATCACCTAATTTAATTATTAATTCTTTACCTTTATTAGCTAAATATTTACCTTCTAAGATTAATAAGGCTATTATTTTAAAATCTAGATAATCCTTATATTTTTTAGTTCTAAATTCTATACCATCCAGGTAAGGAATTAGTACATTACAAATAAAATCAATTTGATAAATTTCTAATATAGAAACAGGTCTAAGACCATTTTTAACTTTTTTATCGCTAATGTTAACTAACTTAGTTGTACTTCCAAGTATATAAGAATACTCATCCAATAATCCTAAAATAAACACACGTATTTTTTCTAATACTAGTCTATTGACCGTAGTAGTAACAAGTGCAACACGAGCAGTAATATCTTGCTTATTTAAGTAAAATGTCCCATCCCCCTCTAGTAAACCTACAAGATAATTACCTGAAATTACTATATTGTGATCCTCAGGAAAAACAAAATTTACTCTTTTACTATTCATACCTTCTTTTAACTTTATAATATTTAAAGTTAATTCGCTACCTCTGACGCTAGATTTACGATTTCTAAACATAAAAAATGCTTTTTTAAAATCAAGGTAATCCAAATACTTGGTAGTATTTAATGTAAACTTATCAAATAAAGGTATTAATACTCTCTCAATATCGTTTAATTGAGATATACTAAAAATTATAGTATCTCTCTCAGTATTTAATCTACCACATCCTAATGTATTTTTTATGTACTCTAAAACTTTTTTATCGTCTATATGTAAGGCAATTCTAAATACAAACTCAAAACCCGATACATCCCCTTTATCATTTTTTCTTATTCTAATTAAAAAATTAGACTCTGCTTCGCATAGACCTATGAACCATTCTAGGAAATTTGGATCTATAGAAGGTTCAGAAGATACTTTATGGACACCAGTGGCATATGAAACACTCTGGTTTTCTACCAGAGTTTTACTCTTACCTTTAAAGGTAGGTAAAAAAAGGGAGTAAGAGTAACATTCAAAGCCTAAATAAATTAAGTAATAACTTAATAATGCTGATGATTTTAAAAAAGTAACACAATAAACCTTTGATTAATACAACCCAGTATGAATAATTAACCTTAAATAAGGTTTATGATTGCAAACATACTGAAACATTTACTATTATTAAAAAAAAGGAAGGAGGCGCGACTCTCCTTACACTAAATCTCTTTAATGGTTCGGACTATATCTTCATTTTCTTTATCTATGAATAAAAATATCACAATAAAAGTTAAATGTACCGCGTATAGTCTCTTAAGATCCCGCTAGTATATCTCCTAACGGTTTCCTGCTGATCGTCTTAATATTTTAGGAATTTTCAGCAATTAGCGGTATTTTACTACAGCTATTACTTCGCTGTTCAACTGTAGCCAAATCTTTAATTTGCCCATTCTGCTTTTAGCTTTTCATGTTTAAAACAAGCAAATCTTGTACTTTATACTTATCAAAAAAAAATTTTTTTTTGAATTTAATAAAATATAAAGCCTTGAATCACGATTGGGATCAATCGAGAAAAGATTCCGACTGAACATTAAGCATCATTTCAGACACCCACTCGTGAACCAGTCTAGTCGCGATAGTTTACTCTACCGACGGTCTCTATGCTAAACAAACATTGTTGACCTGTTTTCACAAGTATCGCCTTAGTGTTATTTAATTTAACAGGCTTCTTAGTAAAAATTACTACCTATATTAACACTAAGACTATACTGGAATTGTTAGCTTTATCCTTTGTATATTTCTCCATCCATGCTTACGAAGTATGCACCCTGCTTACGAAGTATGCTAGCGAAGCTACTCTATTATAAACGAAGGTAGCTAAGAAGGAGGCGCGTACGATAGCGAAGCTCTCGCACTCCTTCTTTTAATCTAGTATTTTATACCTCATAGAAGGTATAACATATTTACTAATATTATCCCTTAAACAAAACATTGATTCTTTAGGAATAAATATACAATATTGAGAAGGTATCCCTTTATTATATATATTAGCTTTTAAACCAAAATTTATGTCTAAAGCACTAACTAACAATTCGCATTCTGATAACGTAAAGCTTTTATCAAAACTTAAACCTAGGGGTACTTTTACACCACTATCCATTACTCATATAGCTAAAGCTAATGGAGTTAAAAATTCACTAATTGTTCCAGGAACTGTTTTTACATTATTTTTATATCACAAATCATATATTCAATCAAAACTAGTATAAGTCCAAGTAGTAAAACGCATAGTTTTATATATTTTACTTTTTTTACCTAGTTGTTTGCTTATAATTGGCGTATAATAAGAGCAATATTCCATGGTATATAATAAATTATGTAATGTAAGTGGATAATTTAAATGCAGATCTTTATAATTAAAAATTATACGAGAACCGTCTTTTCTTTTTTCTGCCTCCCCTTTACCTAGAAGTGATCCAAATATTATAGATAAAATGTCGATATTAAGAGGACCTATTCTATTGGGCGCCCGAGCCTTCGGGTTTGCCGAAGGAGAACTTCGTACGGACCGAGTTTCGCTACGGGTCAGGACGCTCCGTACGAATACGAAGTTTAAATATACAAAGAAACTAACTATTCAGCATTTTAGGCGATTTATATATCAATTGACGTGTAAGAAATTTAATTTATGTGTTGAATATGATTTAGTGCAGTAAAATAATATCTTTATATCTATTACTGGATTTAAGACAATTAAGCCATTCGTTATATTGAATAAGCTTATAGCCACATAAACTAGTATCAAAAGCAGAAAAAAAGTTAACCACTTTTTGAACATCCGCTTTTGAAGACAAAGTTAACTGATAGCAATCTTGGGAATCAACCTTTATATTAGGTTCTCTATTCACTATCAAAAAACATATAGCTTTAATTATATTGTAATTTTCAATACCTTTTTGCTTAATTTGGAAGAAAGCTTCACCCTTACCTTTAACACCGAAAGAACCTTCGGCTACTGTGAAACCAACTACTCAATCAGCAAAAAAACTAAAATTCAATATATCTTGAATAGAAAATTCTGAACAAGAAGGAATGTAATTAACATTGTCTCAATGTATAATATGGTTATCTATAATATAATTAAGAAGGGCAAATTGATTACGCCTGTTAGCAGTTAAAAACTGTAAATTATAATTTTTAATTAAAGGTATAATTATATTAGTTAAATCCTTTTTTGAAAATATTAATCTTGTTTGGTTAACTGATTTAAGACTAGAAATTGAACCCACACCTAAAACCTTAGATAAATAAACTAAAAGAGCTGAATCTCTTGAATGCAATCTAATGACTAAACGTGCTCTTATAGTACTTTTAGCTGTACCACTTAAATTGTACTGTTTTTGTGGACCTATTTCAATATACCCATCACCATCAACTATTCCCATAAACAGACTCATAAATTTCTTATCTGGTTTAGAAACCTTTGTCGCATCTGTTGAATAATAAAATTTATCACCTCAAAGGCTCATTTGACCATATGGTAAAACATACAAACTTACTTATTGTGTTATAAGCTAGAATAACTTTGAATTCGTATATTCTATTAGTTAATTTAGAACTTTAAATAACCATCCATTTTTTTTTTATAAAAAAAAAAATTGATGTTTTAATTTTAATTATAATTTAGCAGCAACTATTCTCACATTTATTACACTTAATAAAAAATTTTTATATTGATTTCCTGCGCTATAATCCTTCGCAGAAGGATTATAGCGAGCCTCCGGCGGGTCTAAATTTACATATTATTAGTACAACAATGATTATAATTAAAAATATAACAAAAATTTCCGTAATAGTTAGTGATATTTCATAATAATACTTAATTATTCCTATTAATAATAAACCTATAGATTGTTTATAATAGCGCAGCGCTTTACTACTTGAGAATTGTGATATAAGAATATTAATCTTTTCTCTTGGTAATCCTAATTTAGAACCAAGATTGCAAAAAATTTTACTTAATAGTAAAAAAGCGCTGCGCTTTTGATAATATAACAAACAAAATAGAGCGCGAGCGCTTATTAAGCGCTCGCGCTCTATTACAGCAAATAAAGATATAAAAATTACAGCAAATAAAGATATAAAAAATGGATCCCAATTCATAAAGGACATATACTATAAATTTAATTACAAATGAAAAACATAATTTATGGTTGAATACTGTAACTAAGCTAGCAATTGCAAGTTGAAAGCCAATGCTACTCTGTAATTGTAATGTTTCATCACAAAAACTATGAGGTTTAGGTGGTGATGTTTGAAGGCAGATATATAAATTAGAATAGAATTTTTTGAATGGATAATATAAATTTTTCTTTATTAAGGAAAAAATCAGAAAGTATAAAGAATTTATTTCTAAATTCAACCAGAATACACCTTAAATCGGTTAAATCTATTGCCTTAGACTTAACCGATCAACAGCCGTCTACTCGTTGCTCTTTTACAATAATGTTTTCAAGCATCATTGACTTAGATCCGCGATTGTCCATTTCAGATTGCCTTCTTCATCTTTAGTGATGTTACCATACCCTGAGTCATTAATCAGGCCAGTAATAAAATTTCTCTTATTCTTTGGTTACTAAAGCTTTAGGAGTTCCCCGGAGTTTGACTGTTAGAGGCATTATTTTACCTTTAGTTTACATAGCTCGAATTCTGAGTGTTAAGTTAGAATTACAAAGTACGTAATATTCTAAGTTTAAATTAACTAAAAGTTTCGACTGTGCATTAAGCAGCATTTCAGCTACCCACCAGTGACCCAGCCTGTCGCGATCCTATGGAGAACCGACGATCTCTTATACTATAAATTAAGTATACTTTGATCGTTTTCACTAGTGTAGCCAAAGAAACGTATTTCTTCAATGATCTTGTCAGACCATTCTGCTTTAAGTTTTATTTTTTTCCATAAATTGCATAAAACTTGTTAATAACAGGACTACGACCACAATATTAGAGGCGGAGCCGCTAATTAACAACTCATTTCTTACCCAGGGCTTTCAAGATTTTTCTAGGACTTTTTAATGCTCTTTGTATAGTTTTAGTAGAACAATTTAAAGCTTTAGACGTTTCAATTATACTATTAAATTCACCATAAACAATATTATTCAATTCTTTTATTACGATAGCTTGAGAATTTTTTTTCATGTTTATAATCCCTACCTCTGTATAATTTACTTGTTTTCTGTTTAAAGCTGATTGTCTCATACTCTCTATAGTTTGAATAGAAAAGGTTTTACCTTTATTCAGCGTACCTATTCGTTGCCTACGGGCTTCACTATAATTAGATTTCATTTTTATCCTGGTTACTTCCGTATGTTTATAACCAAAACTAGATCCTGCTTCAGTTAAAATGTTATAATCAGGTAAAAGAGATTTTATATAAAAATCTTCTATATTTAATAATTTCTTATTATTTTCTTGATTAACTATTTCAGGAAATAATTCTAAGACTATAAAAGAAAAATTATGCAAACCATACTTATTAACTGAATTTTTTATTACTTTACTACCAGTCAAATATATTAAATGACTTGTAAATCTTGAATTAAATCTTCCCGTAGAAGCAGATCCTATATAATAACTTAAAGTTTGTTTATTCAATATCATATAAACACCGCTAAGTCCTTTTGTCTCTTTAGCTATAATTTTACGTACTGAATCATCTTGTATATTATCATAAATGAAAACTGGTTTAAGATTTTTAGATTTAATAAAATCATTTACTATATCAGTGTTACTATTACGATAAGTAGAATAGTATCTTTTATTTTGGTTATCCATACCCAAAGGGTCAGGATTAGAAGCGGTTGTAGTTCTAGTTCTAGTTGTAATTATTTTAATATTGTGATCGTTTTGGGCTATGTTTAAGTAACCCAAGAAACCTATAGCCATCATAAGAATAAGTATAATTGTACCTATAACTCAAACTAAAGTTCTAGGTGCTTTATATGATCCGTAATACATACCTCTTCCAATATGTAAATACACTAAGAAGAAAAAGGCAGAAGCTGTATTACTATGTAGATAACGGATAAGTCAACCATTAGATACGTCTCTCATAATCACATTAATTATATATCTTTAATTAAGACCTAGACGCACTATCTACGGGCTTAGACGAAAAAAGATATTTACCCTTATATAAACGATTGGTATCTAAGTAACGATTACAAGTATTACTGCTTGATTTTAAACCTAATGCCTTGCTAAACTATTGTGTTAAGAGGACTAATTAAATAAAAGGGATACAAACAGACTAACGTAAACTTAGATACTAACGTAAATTTAGGTACTATTGTATTAGAAATAAAGTATTTCATTATTATTATTATTTCTACTATATTAAGCGCTGCGCTTTTTATTAGCTTTAGAAGAAATAATATAACGCTTTCTAAAAAGATTATTACTATCTATATAATTTTTAATAGTAACATCGGCACATTTTAATTTCCGCCTTTCGGCTTTTTAGTTTTTACTTAACTAAAAAGTAAAAACCCAGGACTAGGTCCTTGGGCCTAGGCCGAAGGGGCAAGTTAAACGTATGGAAGCATACTCAACACTAGTGCCATTTACAGTATCAGAGACTACAACTGCTACTGAATGTTGACTATTTAGTTTATTAATGTGTTCTTTAATTTTAAGTAAGTGTTCAGGACTGAAAATTTTAGCCCCTCTCAATTTATCTTTGGTCTCCTCTGAATGCTTAAAACCTAAAGGAGAACCCGCCTTTTTCAAAATATTGTACTCAGGGTTTAATAAATCTAAATAATATTGTTCTCGAATAAGAGTTTCTTTCTTATCGCAATACTCCAAGATTTCAAACTGAAAACCTACGTAACCATATTTAACTAATGCTCTACATATAGCACTATGTTTTGATTCGGCTATTATATGAGCTAAACTAAAATACCTATAAAGACGTTTAGATAAATCGACACTACTTCCAACATAACTTTTACCGTTATTAATATTTATCCGTAGCCCGCTGGGCTACCCGCAGGGCTACCCGCAGGGCTACCCGCAGGGCTACCCGCAGGGCTACCCGCAGG
>Ga0207667_10001014_pt1 | contig 35767 bp, 30 predicted proteins | sample KBSCornC52_FD_184301 | JGI IMG/M metagenome (GOLD analysis project Ga0207667, IMG submission 184301) | Corn rhizosphere microbial communities from Kellogg Biological Station, Michigan, USA - KBS Corn C5-2 (SPAdes) (version 2) | ecosystem: Host-associated > Plants > Roots > Rhizosphere > Soil ...
CATCTCCGGCATGAAGGCCTGCCCGCCAAAACCGGGCACGACCGTCATCACCAGCAACAAATCAATCTGGTCGAGATACGGCACCACCTCCTCGAACGGCGTGGCCGGCCGCAACGAAAGCCCGCACTTCCGACCGGTCTCGCGGATCGCCGCGAGCGTCTTCTTCACATCATGGTGCGCCTCGACGTGCACGGTGATGTTCGCGGCGCTTTTGACGAAGCGCGGAAAATAATGATCGGGACGCTCGACCATGAGATGCACGTCCAACGGCACGGTGGCCACCTTGGCGACGAAATCCACAAAGGCCGGACCGAAGGAAATGTTGTCCACGAAATGCCCGTCCATGACGTCGAGATGCAGCCAATCGGCGCCCGCCGCTTCCGCGCGGCGGACCTCCTCGTGCAACCGGCCAAAATCACAAGCAAGGATGGATGGAGCGATGACGATGGAGTGCGCGGGCATGGTGAAGTCAGTGCCTAGCGCGAAGCGCGGCGCGAGGCAAGCGGGCGTCGCAGGGAATGAACGCCGTAATCGCCGAGGCCAAGTGGGATCCGCTGACTCGACCATTTCGGTCTGTGGCACGGCAGGTCGAAAACCGGCTCTCAACTCTCAACTCGACGCCCCTACAATAGCCAGGTCGCCAGGCTGAAATAGAGCGTGAGCGTAAGCACATCCGCCACCGCAAGCGTGATGGGACCGGCCGCGATTTTGGGATCGAGCTTCAAGGCGTGCAGCACCGAGGGCACGACCAAGCCGGAAAAACAGGCGATGATCGTGCCGCCCAAGATGGTCGTCCCAATCACGCCCCCCGCGAGCGCAGCACCGCGCCACAGCCAGGCGATGAAGAAAACGACCACCCCGCATCCCAGGCCAATCAGCACCGCCTCCGGTACTTCCCGGCGCGCATTTTTCCAGAACCAGCGCCAGGTGGGCTGCGTGGAGCGCAACGCCTGCAGAGTCAGCGACATCGACTGGATGCTCACCGCCTCGGAGAGAGCCAGCACCAGCGCGAGGAAGAAAGAAAGAATGATGGCGCGAGCGAGCGTGGCCTCGAAAAGGCCGGCCAGCAAAGCCCCCGCGGTGCCGCTGCCAATGGTGGCCAGCAGCCACGGGAAACGCAGGCGAAAGGCCTGGAACGCCGAGGCGCCGCGCATTTGGGTGATGCGAAAGCCGAGCGTCTCAAACATGTCGTTCACCTTTTCCGGCTCGGTGAGGTCCATCACCTCCTCGGTGAAAATGGTGATATCGATCACGCCCACGACCTTGCGCTCTGCGTCGACGACCGGGATCGCGAAGAATTTGTAGAGCACGAACAACTCACAGGCCTCCAGCAGCGTCGCCGTGGTCGGAATAGCCACCACCCGCCGGATCATCAACTCCTCGAGCTTGGTCTCAGGCGGGGAGCTGAGCAACCGCCTGGTGGGCAACACCCCCACGAGGCGTCCGTCCGGGTCCGCCACATAGAAATAGACGATGCGCTCACCGATGCCGTGCAGGCGGATCGCCGCCAGCGCCTCATCCACGGTCATCGCGGCCCGCAGGAGCGCAAACTCGTGGCGCGCATGCGCCATGACAGACTCGTTGAGATGAGCTTGTTCGCTCATGACGACATTAGGTCGTGCTCACGAATTCGCTGAAGCGAACCATGAGGCCAGCGACGTGCCCCGCCAAAGGAAAGGCGTGAGCACATCCCAGGAGCAAGGAGTCGCGCACGCTGGCGGTTCGCATCAGCGCCCTATTTGCCCGGAATCTCCACCTGGGGCGGTGGAGGCGGCGCACTACGCGACCCCACGAACCACCACACCGCCACGGCAAGCGCAAGCGCGACCAGCGCGCTCACGACCTTGCGCAGGGACGTGGGTTCGGAAATCACGGGTTCGCCGCTTATTCGTCGACGAGAGTATCGATCTTCTCGGCCACTTCGAAGTCGAGGTCGGTGAGACCACCTTCGCTGTGGGTCGAGAGCCGCAGCGTCACCTTGCTGTAGCGGATGTCGATTTCCGGATGGTGATCGTCTTCCTCGGCGATCTCGGCCACGCCATTCACAAACTCGATGGCTTGCGAAAAGTCATCGAACTCGAAGGCGCGTTCGATGTGCTTTTTGTCGTGGTCCCAGTTGGGCAATTTCTTGAGCCACGATTTGATGTCTTGGGCGTTGAGCAGGTCGGCCATAGGTCGGTAGGATTGGGTTCGTGGGAGAGGTAGCATTCGGCTTTCGCTTTTCAAAAAGAAAATGCGTTTCTTTCGACATCGGCCGGTAAAAAATAAGCATCTTGCCTTATCCCGACTGCGGGAGTAGGAAAACCGCCCCCGTCACTGACGAACCTTCAGCCAACAAATTCTTATGGGTAAAATCTACAACAACATCATTGAGACCGTCGGCCGCACCCCCTTGGTGAAATTGAACAAAATTCCCGCCAGCCTCGGCGTGGATCCCAGCACGACCGTCGCGCTCAAGCTCGAATACTTCAATCCGCTCGGCAGCGTGAAGGATCGTATCGGCATGGCGATGATCGAGGACGCCGAAAAGCGCGGCATCCTCAATGAGAACACCGTCATCATCGAACCCACGAGCGGCAATACCGGCATCGCCCTGGCTTTCGTCGCCGCCGCGAAGGGCTACAAGCTCATCCTCTGCATGCCGGAGACGGCTTCGGTCGAGCGCCGCACGTTGCTCGCCATGCTCGGCGCCAAGCTGGTGCTCACCCCGGGCGCGGAAGGCATGAAGGGCGCCATCGCCCGCGCCGAAGAGCTGGCCAAGAACACGCCGCACTCCTGGATTCCCCAGCAATTCGACAACCCGGCCAATCCGGATATTCACAAGCGGACCACGGCCGAGGAACTGTGGGAAGACACCGACGGCAAGATCGACATCCTCGTTTCGGCGGTCGGCACCGGCGGCACCATTACGGGCGTGACTGAAGCCCTCAAGCCCCGCAAAGCCTCTTTCGTCGCCATCGCCGCGGAACCCAAGGACTCGGCGGTCATCTCGCAAACCCTTGCCGGACAGCCGCTCAAGCCCGGCCCGCACAAGATCCAGGGTCTCGGCGCCGGCTTCATCCCGAAGAACCTGCACCTCAAGGACAGCGCCGGGAATCCGCAGATCGTCGAGTGCATCCAGGTCAGCAACGATGACTCCTTCGCCCTCGCCCGCCGTCTGGCCAAGGAAGAAGGCATTCTCTGTGGCATTAGCACTGGGGCCAACGTCTGGGCCGCCTGTCAGGTGGCCAAGCGCCCGGAAAACAAGGGTAAGCTGATCGTGACCATCGCCTGCTCCACCGGCGAACGCTATCTCTCCACCGCCCTGGCGGCGGACGCGAAGGCGGAAGTCGGCGGCTAAGAGTCCCTCTTTCCAGAGTAAAATTCCAAAAAAGCGCGCATTGGGAAACCGATGCGCGCTTTTTCTTGCACTCGTGGGGCGACCTTTCTCAAAATTGAGCGACTCGCCCTTCCAAACGGTTTCCTGAAGCAGGAAATCGATGGCCGTATTTTTACGGATTGGAGGCCTCATTCATTCGGTTTTGCACCGGAGAATCGCTGCTCTAAAAACCCGCTTCCTCCTGATTTTCAATCACTTACATATCGCGCCCTGGACCACGCAAAACCATCCTGCAAACACCCCGTCACAACCTTCCCCATTTTCTCAATCGCAGGGCATCTGACGTCCTGGCACCAACCCTGCTTTACAGAAATTGTGAAATTTCTTACCCGTCTCCTGGTTATTACTCTTGCGCCGCTCGCCGTTCACGCCAGCGATCTCTCGGAACAGGTTCTCGCCGAAATCAATCTCGCCCGCACCGCCCCGCAGCAATACGCCCAGATCGTCGCCAGCCAGGCTGGCAACTCTCACGGTGGAGAGGGTGACCGCGCCGTCGCCGAAGCCGTCCACTTTCTGCAAAAGGCCCGCCCGCTGCCGCCCCTCACCTCCTCGACCGGCATGTCCCGCGGCGCTCTCAGCTACGTCCTCGAATCCGGTCCCGCCGGCGGCCGTGGCCACCGGGGCGCCGATGGCAGCCTCCCGTGGGATCGCATGGCCCGCTTCGGCCGCCAGATCGGCCAGGCCGGTGAGAACATTGACTACGGCGTGCATGATGCCCGCTCGATCGTCATCCGCCTCATCGTCGACGACGGCATTCGCGACCGCGGTCATCGCAAGAACATCTTCAGCAGCAGCTACCACGTCGCCGGAGCGGCCACGGGCTTCCACGCCACCTACGGCGCGATGTGCGTGATCGATTTTGCCGGCGGCTACGTCGAAGGCGAACACGGCCGGGTGGCCGCACGCTCCATGCCGTTCAGCATGCTCTAAGAACACAGACCCAGTTTCATAACCTGGAGCCAAGTGGCGCTACACTCGTCCCGCCTCCGCGGGGCGATGGCCACTTGGCTCTTGTTCTTTTTCCCACACTCTCCGTGGCGCTTTTCCCTTCCCAAGTCCCGCGCGCTTCGTGTTTGATCTGCGCGCGATGCCCAAGCCGACCGCCCGCTCCAAAAACGCCAAGAGTCTCAAGCCCAAATACAAGCGCATCGTCCTCAAGTTGAGTGGCGAAGCGCTCAAGGCGCGCGGCAGCATGGACAATATTTCGCCCGAAATCGTCCATCAGGTCTGCACGCAGATCAAGGAAGTCCACGAGCTCGGCGTCGAGATCGCCGTCGTCATCGGCGGCGGCAACATCTGGCGCGGTCTCTCCGCCCATCATCGCGGCATGGAACGCGCCACTGCGGATTACATGGGCATGCTGGCCACGGTCATCAATGGCCTCGCCCTCCAGAGCGCCCTCGAGCAGATGGGCCTCACCACCCGAGTGCAAACCGCCATTCGCATGGACAACGTCGCCGAGCCCTTCATTCGCCGGCGCGCCATCGATCACCTCAGCGAGCGCAAGATCGTCATCTTCGTCGCCGGCACCGGCAACCCCTTCTTCTCCACCGACACCACCGCCGCCCTGCGCGCCAATGAAATCGGCGCCGAGGTCATCTTGAAAGCGACCAAGGTCGATGGCATTTACACCGCGGACCCCTTCAAAGATCCCAAGGCGACCAAATATGACCGGATCACCTATAGCGAAGCCCTCTCCCAGCGGCTTTCCGTGATGGATTCCACCGCCTTCAGCCTTTGCATGGACAACAAAATGCCGATTATCGTTTTCGACATGATGAAGTCCGACAACATCAAGCGCGTCGTCCTCGGCAAAACCGTGGGCACGCTCGTCACCTCTGAATAATTTTTCGCCATGGATCCTGATGAAACTCTCCTCGAAACCGAAGCCTCGATGGAAAAGGGCTTTGAATACATGCAGCACGAATTTGCCGCCGTCCGCACCGGCAAAGCCTCGCCTGCCCTCGTCGAAAATATCGACGTCGAAGCGTACGGTTCCCAGATGAAGCTCAAGCAACTCGCGCTCATCACCACCCCTGAGCCGCGCCTGCTCGTCATTCAGCCCTTCGACGGCAGCACCACCAAGGACATCGAGCGGGCGATCAAGGAATCGAAGATCGGCATCAATCCCGCCGTCGACGGCAAGATCATTCGCCTGCCCATTCCCGCGCTCTCCGAGGAACGCCGCAAAGACCTCGTCAAAGGCATTAAGCAAATGGCCGAGGAAGCTCGTGTCCGCATCCGCTCCGCGCGCCGCGACGGCATCGACGGCCTGAAGAAAGCGCAGAAGGACGGCAAGATCACCGAGGACGATCTCGAGAGCTACGAAAAGGAAATCCAGAAGCTGACCGACGGCTTCACCAAGAAAATCGACGACGCCGTCAACGCCAAGGAAGCCGACATTCTCAAAGTCTGATCCCTCGCCATGCGTTCCTTTCTGCCCGCTCTCCTGCTCGCCGCCAGCCTCGCCACGGCTGGGGCTGTCGTCACGAATACCACCAAGGCCCCGAACGCCACCGTTCCGACGCCGACCAACGGCATCGTTCGCCTCGCGCCCGACTTCACCTTCCCGAGCATCGGCAAAAATCAGTCGCTGCGCGGGGTGCGCGGCCAGCCGGTCGTGCTCATCATCGTGAAGTCTCCCAAGAGCCGCGAGTTCAAGGCGCAGTTGAAAGTCCTCAAGGGGATCTACCAGCAGTTCGCTAACAAGCAGGTCGTCTTCGTCGCCGCTTTCACCGGCGAGCCCGGGCCGATCATGTCGGACATCCCGTTCGTCATCGCCAACAACGGTCCCGGCGTGGCTGCGGCCTACGGCGTGCCCGACAAACAGAAATTCACGATCGCGATCATCGGCAAGGATGGGAACCTGGATTACCAGACGAACCAGGTACTCAACGCCAATCGCGTGCGCGACGTGGTGCAGAATTCCTACGCCGTGCAGGCGACGACGGGGCGGTTTTAGTGAAGTGCTGAGTGCTCAGTATTAGTAATGAGCTTTCAGCCCATCGTCGACCACCGACGCTGCGCCACTAAGCACTAAGCCCTTCCCCATGCGGATCGCCGTCATCTCCGACACGCACGACCGCCTGCCGGGACACGTCTCCGTCGCGATCGCGGAGGCCGATGAAATTTGGCACCTCGGCGATGTGTGCCTGCCTTCGATCCTCGATACGCTGAAAGTGCTCGGCCCCAAGCTGCGGGTCGTGCGTGGCAATTGCGACGAGTGCGCCGCCTGGCCGCTCACCCTCGATTTCGAACTCGCCGAGCATTGCTTCCACCTCGAACACATCCCTTCACGGGTCGCTCCGAAGGGCAGCGCTTTCTTCCTCCACGGCCACACCCATGTGCCGCGTGATGAGACCGTCCATGGCGTGCGCTTCCTGAATCCTGGCTGCATCACCCGTCCCAATCGCGGGGCGCCCGCGAGCTATGCCTGGCTGCGGTTAAAGGAAAAGCGCGCTGTCGAGTGGGAACTGGTGCGAGTGTAGAGCGTCTCCCAAAAATCGTTTTCGAATGAGGGGCCCAATCGCCTGAAACGCGCACGGCATGAATGGCGAAGCCTCAACAAACAATCCCGCGCAGCGGTTTTTGGGGTCTCAAGATGACAGGATTTTTGCAGCGCCTCGCGCGTCGAGCCCTTCCCGGCGAAAGGTCTTGCTGACACCCATCGAATTTAGCTTGCGGAAGCGGCCTTCTCGCTAATGCTGGGGCCAGATTTTTCGCTATGAGAACAATCGCGATTTGGTTGGCGGTGTTGGTCTTGATTCGGGCGCAGGCCGCCCCGGAAAACGCAGCGTCTGTACCGGAACTCGACGTCCTGCGGAGCTCATACCAGCGCAACATAGCCGCCATCACCAACGCCCGCGACACGCGCACGGACCCCATCCGCCACAGCTACGCGGGCGAACTCGAACGGCTTCAGCGTGAAATCACCTCGAGTGGCGACCTCGATGGGGCCCTTCAGGTGAAAGCCGAACGAGAGCGGTTGACCAGCAACCAGGAACCCACGGCCACGGAACGCCAGGCGATGGCCCCGGCCCTCGCCAATCTCCGGACGCGCTACGAAAAAGAACTGGAGCCGATCGTCACCGCGATTCGCAACGCGGAAGACCAGCAAAAGCGCGACTATCTGGCGGCGCTGGATCGTCTGCAACGCCAGTTCACCACCCAAAATCAACTGGCAAAGGCCACTCTCGTGCACACGGAGCGGGAGACCATCGCCGGTCCCACCCAGCCAAAAGCGAGCCCCCAACCAACCGCCGCCACCAACTCTCTCAGCCCTTCTGCCGTCGCTGGAGCGGGGCAACTCGATCCCGGTTTTGCCGCGAAGGTCGCCGACGCGATCCGCGACAAGAAACTCGCTCTCTCCGAGCTCTCGCGGCCCAAGGGAGGGGCCGGCAACGACGTCCCCGCCGAGGGAGCGCTTGTGGTCGGATTCGAGTTCTTCGAGACCAGATCCAACGGCTTCCCCGATATTCGTTCACTGCGTCCCATCTTTCTCACCACGGCCGGCGTCAAGCCGGGCATGGATCGCGGCAAGATGGAAAAGATTACCAACAAAGTGATGGCGCGGCCCGGTTACGCGGTGGGCGGCATCCATGTTTACCACACCAACAATGACGGTCGCATTCAGGGGCTCCAGGTCATCTTCATGAAAATGGTCCCCGCCGAGGGCCGCCTCGATCATAGCTCAAGCAGCACCTATCGAAGCCTCTGGTTCGGGACGATTCCACATAAAGACAAACCCAAGGAATTAGGCGGCGACGGCCGTCCGGTCGTCGGCGTCTACGGTTTTCACGGCGCCGATTGCGACTGTATCGGGCTCGTTCAGACGTCAAATTGAACGAAGCGAAAGCGTTGCTACTTCTTCTCCGCACTCTCCCGCGCCAGATTCAGCAAATACTGCTCAACTTGCGCTCCGTATTCCTCGGGATATTTCTCCGCCTGCGATTGCTCGATCACCGCGCGCTCCCTGGGCGGCAGCGCGGCAAAGGAGGATGCCCGGCCCGCCACACTGCGCGTTTCCACTTTCACCGCCTCATTTCCCGAGGGGGGCGTGTATTGCTGCGCGCCTTCTGTCCCCGGCTGGCCATTCTGCTGCTTGCCCGGCATGTTCCCGGGCTGCTGCCCAGGTTGCCCAGGCTGGCCCGGTAGACCTGACGGGCTGCCCGGCTGGCCCGGCATGTTGCCAGGGCTTCCCGGCATGTTCCCCGTAGGCGCCGGCAGGCTGGCATTTCCATTCGCGGCCATGAGACCCGCCTGCGCTTGGGCCAGCGCGGCCTGGGCCTGCGCGAGCGCTTGTTGCGCGGCTTGGGCTTGCGCTTGCGCCGCGGGAAGATTCTGTCCGGCTGCCTGCGTGGCACCTTTTGCCGCCGCTTGCGCACCGGCTTGAGCTGCCTGCTGCGCGGCGCCGCTGGCCGGCCCCGCCTGTGCGGCCGCCTGTCCAGCCTGAGCCGCCGCCTGCGCCAATTGCGCCGCTGCTTTTTGCGCGGCCTGTTGCTGCGCGGCCGCCGGTTGACCCGGCTGCTGCGCCTGCTGCAAAGCTTGATTCGCCTGCGCCACCTGCTGCTGCGCCTGCGCGAGTTGCGCCGCCACCTGCGCGGCGTTCGGCTGCGCATTGGGCTGTTGCGGCATCGCCTGCTGCGCTTGCTGCTCGGCGGCATTCAGCGCGGTCTGCGCGGCATATAATTTCTCCAGCGCCAAAGCTTCATTGAACTGCGCCGGTGGCACCTCTGGCTTGCCCAGCGCGGTCTGGGCCTCCGTCATCGCCTGCTGCGCCGCCTCCAGTGCGGATTTTGCGGCCGGCACATCGGGCGGCAGGTTCCCGACAAACATCGCGGTTTGCTGTCCGATCTCGCCCTGCTTTTCCGGCTGTCCCTTGAAATCCGAAGCCTTGGTCACCTTCCTTTTCTGCGCCACCGCCACGCTCTTCGCCGTATCCACCTGCAGCTTCTGCTCGGCGATGATGATCTCGGCGAGTTGTTTCTCGGCCTGTTGCGCCGCCGCCTGCTGTTGCTGCGCCTGCTGCGCGGCCGCCGCCTGCTGAGCAATCTGTTGCGCCGCCTGCGCGAGATTCTGCGCCGCGGCTTGTTGGGCCTGCGCCGCCTGCGCGGGTTGATTCGCCTGGGCGGCCTGCGCCGCCTTTTGCGCCTGCGCCGCGGCTTGCTGAGCTGCCGCTGCCGCCTTCGGCGCCATGGCCGCCGCTTGCTTGGCCAATTCATTCACCTTCTGCGCCATCGCCGCCTGCCTGGATTTGTCCGGATTCTTCGCCGCTTCGGCTTGCTGCTGCGCGAGCGCCTGCGCCTGCTGTTGCAAGGCCTGCAAGTCTTTCACCGGGTCCCCCGACTTGCCGGCCAGCGCCTCTTCCTTGGCCAGCTCCTGCTGCAATTTCGCATCGGCCATCTGCATCGCCGCCAGCGCGTCCTGCGCATTCTTTACCGCAGCGGGCGCATTGTGGTCGCTCATCGCACTCCGCGCGTCCTGCATCTTCTCCTGGGCGGCTTTCAAATCCCGGGCCGCTTCTGGCGCGGTCTTCGCGAGATTCTGCGCCATTTCATCGTTGCGTCCGGCGATTTCGCCCTGCTTCTGCTCCTGCGCGGCGACCTGGTCCGGATGGCCCTTTTTCTGCGCCTCGAATTGCTTTTGCAAATGCGCGTCGCTCTTCGATTTTTCCAGCGGCATCTTGGCCAGCTTCGGATTGGCTTTCCTTTGCTGCGCGAGCCACTTGTCGAAATCCTGTTCCCCCACGGCCTTCTCGGTGTCCTTGACGACGTCCTTCTGATCCTCGATCGCCTTGGCCAGTTCCTTCTGCGCTTTGCGCAAAGTCTCCGAACGTTCCGGCGGCGGCGCGATATCCTTCGCCAGTTGCCGCATCGCATCGCGCGCGCTCTTTTCATCGGTCACAGCCTTGAAAAGCTGCCCGTCCTTCAATGCCCCGGCGGCATTCTCGACGCTCGGCTGCACCTTTTGGATATCCTCCAGGCCCTTGCGGAACCGCGCCGCCTGCTCGGCACTTTCCGGCTCCTTGGCAAACGTCCCCACGCGCTGGGCCAACGCCTTCAATTCATTGGAAATCGCCGCCTGCTCGGCCTGCTGGCCCTGCAGATTGGCCTGCGCCGCCGCTTCGAAATTCTCCGGTTTCTTCCCCTCCGCCCATTGGCCGAGCGTAATCCCGTTTTGCAAATTCACCGCCTGGCGTTCCGCGAGTTGGGCGAGTTGCTGGGCGATCTCCGCGCTCTGTTGGTCGCGCTGATGTTGCGCCAGCAGCTTGCCCATCTGCGCGAGAATCGCCTTCTGGCTGGTGTAGGCATCGGCCACGCGTTGCTTCGCCTCGCCGGCATCCTGCGTCCCCCGCGCCTTTTCCAGCAAATCGACAACCTGCTTCATCTCATCCACCGAAAGTCGGGCTAGCGAATCGCGCAGGGCCTGCAACGTTTTCGTGTCCTCGCCCCCGAGGGCGTTGCGCTGGTATTCGTCCAGCATGCTGTCGAGTTGGTCGACGAGCTTTTGGGCTTCACCCCGGAGTTGCTGCTGCCGCGCTTCGCCTTCCCGGATGCGCTCGGAGGAGGCGGCGTTTTCGCCATGCACTGCCGGGAGAATGCTGCAAGCGAGCGCGAAGAGAAAAGGCAGGCGTTTCATAGGTGGGGAAACTGGGGTGTTAGTTTCTCATTCTGAGGGAGTTTAGTCAAAGCCAGAACGCCTGGCCTTCAAAGGCAGAACATCCAACATCGAACACCCAACGTCCAACATCCAATCGGTCCCACCCAGGAGCCCGCCTCCGCACGTAGCCTGCGCCATTGGATGTTCGATGTTGGGTGTTGGATGTTGGATATTCCTTTCCCCCCTCCCTTCACTTCCCCGCCGGTTTTTCAAAAATAATCTCCCCGAGCTGCTGGTTCACATCCTCCTGCCCGTGCTTCACCCCATTGAGCCCTTCCATGGTATCGCTGAGCCGATTCGCCAGGTCCGCCCGCTTCTCGGCATCGCTGACAATCCGCGCCTGCATGTGCTCGGTGGTGCCGATCCCCGGCCCGTTCACGTCGTTCGCATCGAGCACCTCAAACCAGTAATCGATCACACTTCCCTCCTCCACGTGTGGCGTGATCTGTCCGACGCGCCAATTGAACCGCCGGCTGATTTCCTTGGGCAATGCGGAGCCGATCTCGAGGTCGATGGTTTTGTGCGGCGCGCCCTCCACCCAATCGACCGCGTAATTGAGCCGCACCTTGGCCACGCCGTAATCGTCCTTCGCCGTGAAGGCGATGAGCATGGTGGCTTCACGGGTGAGCAACTCTTCCCGCCGGTCAGGCCAGTTAATTTTGATCGTCGGCACTTCGTCCGTCAGCAACTCGATCGGATAAATCGCCGCGCCACGCGACTCGACGCCATCTTCATCGACGAGATGCAAGGTGAGGCCGGCCACATCCTTCGCCGGCACTTCGATCTCGCCCGTGAGTTGCGCGTGATCTTTGGCATCGATCGTCAGCGGCGACACTTTCACGATCTTCTCGCGATCCGCGCCGACGAGACGAATTTCGCCGGACTTCATCGTCCCACTGGCGCGAACCTTCAGGGCAAGCCGGCTGCCGGCGAGGATCTTCAGGTCACCCAATGCCCGCCGGCGCGCCGGCAAGCGCGTGTAAGCAGGAAAGATTTGCTGGCATTCCACGCTGGATACACCCGGCCGGGCCTTGACCTTCACTTTCACCGGATCGCTCTCCGCATCGCCGAGCGCCACCCGGTATTCGAAAGACTCCTGCATGCTCTGCAGCGTGCGGGCAAAGGTCGGCGGCGGATTCGATTCCAGCGGCAGGTCGAACTCCTGCTTCCGGCCCGAGATGGTCTTCAAGGTCACGCGCCCGCTTTGCGGCACGATCCCGCCAGCAATCGCGGCGACCCGCCAGGAATCGCCGACCGCGATGACTTGGGGAGCGCTGATCTGGCGGATGAGCGTCTTGCGCGGCACCGGCGTGCGCGCCAGCAGCGCGCGCTGCACGAGCGGCAAAGTCTTGCTGTCGCCCAGCACCGCGAGGCCACCGACGACCAGCAACGTGCAGAAGGCCAGCTTCCACCAGCGGCGCAGCAGGCGCTTATCGATGACGGCGGAGAAATCCATCGTCCCCGCCATCGCCGTCGTTTCCGCGACCAATGCTTTGACCAGGGCCGGCGAAGCGCCTTCATCGGAATGCTTCGCCAATTGCACCGCGGCGATGAATCGTGAACGAAACGCCGGCAAGGCCCGTTCGATGAGCAACGCAACCGCTTCGTCGCTCAGCCGCTGACGCCATGGCCGGATGCCCTGCCAGATCAACAGGGCGACCGCGCCGCCAACGCCGATCACCAGGAAAAGCAGCCGCACGACCCACGGCAGATTGGCGAGAAAATCCGCGACCGTTTCGCTGACCAGCCAGCCACCCAAAGCCGTGATCATCATGGCCAGGCCGGTACCCAGGGCCACACGCCCATGGCGTCCGCGCAACTGGCGAATGCGTGCCAGGATCTCTCGCGCGTCATCCAAGGCCAGCGGGCGGCTGACTGGGGCGGGAGTATCGGCGGTGGAGGGCATCGCCACCATGCTATGAAGCCGCGCCCACATTTCCATCCGGAATTGATTTGGATTACTCCACCGCAATTCCGAGCAAATCCATCACAAGGCCGCGGATGCGGCCCTCCGCCCATTCAGGATGAATAGGCCGCATGGAAAAATTCTCCGCTTTCAATCATTTCGCCGTCCCCAGCCTCGGGCTGGCGGCATTGGCTTCTTTTGCCGGGGCCGTTCCGTCGGCGCACGCTGACGAGAATCTCTTCGGCTTCGTCCGCGGCGCCGAGACGCTACCGCAAGGCCACTTCGACTTTTACCAAACGCTGACTCTCCGCACGAGCAAGGACGTGGGTGTTTACCGCGGCTGGGATTCGGACACCGAACTCGAATACGGGTTTACCGATAAATTCCAGGCCAGCATCGCGCTGGCCAACCGCTACATTTACAACCGCGGCGTCGAGGATCTGCCGGACGCGAATCACTTCACCTTCGGCGGTGTGGAGACCACGATGAAGTATCGTCTGCTCAGCCCGTTCAAAGATCCGGTCGGCCTCGCGGTCCGTCTGGAAAGCGGCTGGCTGCTGCACGATGAAGTGGGCGGCCTCCTCGAACACGAGATGTATCTCGCGCCAGAAGTCATCCTGCAAAAGAACTTCTTCGACGACACGCTCGTGACCGAGCTGAACTACGGTGTGGAGTGGGCCTGGGGCAAGGATCCGGCGGAGCAATACTACAAGGAATTCGCCATGCAGGGAGGCGCCGGTGTGACCTACCGTTTTGCACCCAATTGGTTCCTCGGCGTGGAGGGGCACGTGCGTTCCGAATGGCCGATGTTCAACTTCGGCAACTTCGAGCACGTCGTCGTATATGCCGGCCCGGCGCTGCACTACGCCCGGGAGCGGTGGTGGGTCACGCTGAGCTACAACTACCAGGTCTACGGTCATGGCGTGGACGAGATCGCCCGCTCGCAGACCTTTGCCGAAGAGACGCGCCACGAAATCCGCTTCAAGGTCGGGTTCAATTTCTAGGAAACGTTTATGTCCGACTGGAAAACTTTCGCCCTGCCGGCCGCGCTGGTGCTCAGCACTTCCGCGCCGTGCTTTGCCAATGTCTATCTCACCGCCGACCAGGCACAAAAGTTGATCTTTCCCGGCGCCTCCGGCACACCGTGGGCGGGCAAACTCACGGAGGCCCAGAAGAAAGCGATTGAGAAGGCGAGCGATCTGCGGATTCGCAAGGACCCGCAGATCTGGCAGGTGTCCGGCGGCGGCTGGTTCATCGTGGATGAAGTCTTGGGCAAGCACGAATACATCACCTTCGCCGTGGGGCTCACTGCCGGCGGCGCGGTGAAGCAAATCGAGATCATGGAATATCGCGAGTCGTACGGCAGCGAAGTGCGCGGGGACAAGTGGCGCGCGCAGTTCGTCGGCAAGACGGCAAAGGATCCGCTGCGGCTCGATCAGGACGTCAAGAACATCAGCGGCGCGACACTCTCGAGCCGCCATGTGACCGAAGGCGTCCGCCGGGCCTGCGCGCTCTATGATATCGCGCTCAAGTGAAGTGCGGCGGGCCCGCCCGCTGCTCGGCACGTTCGTGGAAATCGCGGTGGAGGGGTGGTGCGCCGACAGCGCGCATTGCGCCATCGATGCCGCCTTTGCCGCGGTCGAGGAAGTGCAGCGGCGGATGAGTTTTCACGATCCCGCGAGCACCTTGTCGCGGCTCAATCGCGAAGCCGCGCACCGCGCGGTGCCGGTGGACACGTGGACTTTCGCCGTCCTGCGCGCCGCGGCGCGGGTGCATCGTGTTTCCCGCGGGATTTTCGATGTGACGGTCGCCCCCCATTTGCAGCGGCTCGGATTTCTCCCGGGTGAGCAGGCCGCGGCCGGGCGAGAGACCTCTGCGGCAAGTTTTGCGGATGTGGATTTGCTTCCGGAGCGGCGCGTTCGCTTTCGCCGTCCTGATGTCTGTATCGACCTGGGCGGGATCGCCAAGGGTTTTGCCGTGGACCGCGCGGTGGCGACTCTGCGCGCCGCCGGCGTGCGGCACGGGTTGGTGAATGCGGGGGGCGACCTGCGCGTCTTCGGAGATGAGCAAGCCGTTGCCGTCCGGCATCCTGAAAACGCCGGGGCCACGCTGCATCGCCTGCGACTCGCCAATGCGGCTCTGGCCACATCCGCGCACTATTTCGCGGGACGCTGGCAGCCGGAGCAGGCGCTCGCCGCGATCGTCGATCCGCGCACCGGGCAACAATGCACGCAGGTCCGCTCGGCCACCGTCCGAGCTTCCAGCACGATGCTGGCGGATGCGCTCAGCAAGGTGGTGATGCTGCAGGCCGAGGCCGCGCTGCCGGTGCTCAATCATTTCCGCGCGGACGCGATCTTCGTCTCCGCGGGCGGCGAACAAAAAAGCAGCCCTCACTGGCGTGCAGCGTTCTAGCTTCCGTCTTAGCCGCCCGCTACGGGCCGTCGTCTATCTCGCCTTCGGTGCGCTCTTGCTCACCGGGGCGGTATTGATATTTCCCGAGCATCTTCCCACGAGTGAAAGTTGGGAAAAGCTTCCCGCGCTTTCGCGCAAAATTCACGGCGGCGCCGCGATGCTCGCCCTGCTCGTCCTCGGCGCGCTGACCGCGCACGTGAAACGCGGCTGGAAAGCAGCGAAAAACCGTCTTTCCGGCGTTTTATTGCTGGGGCTCAACGCCTTTCTCATCGCGACCGGTTACGGCCTCTACTACGCCGCGGATGAAGATTTCCGCGCCTGGCTCATCCGTTGGCACGGCTGGATCGGCCTCGGCACGCTGGTCCTGTTGTCCGCCCACGTGATCGTCGGCCGGATCATCATCCGGCGGCTGCACAATCGGAAGATTCAGCAGCGCGGCGGGACTTAGAGCGTCTGCCAGAAATCGCTTCCGCATCAGAACTGGAGGGAAGCGCGCCGTCGCTTCCGAGCGTGAGCATGCTCCCAGCACCGACGGCGCGGTGCCCTCCAACGCGCCCTCTGTTATCCGGACATGATTTTGGCAGACGTTCCCAGACTCGCCATCACTTCAACTGCGCCCGCTTGCGTAGCGCCCACTCCACCGTCGCGACGACCAGCAGCAGCAGGAAATAGAGCGGCGAGGCCCAGAGTTCCGCGTCCACGACGGAAGCCACGTGCTCGCTCTTCGCGCGCAGAGCTTCCGGCAAGTGCGCGAGATTTTCCTCGCGGAAGAATTCGCCGCCGCTGATCTCCGCCATCTGCTTGAGCATTGCTTCGTTCATCGCCGTCTCGCCGAATTCAAACCGCGCCTCCGCGGCGCTGAATTCGAAGACGGTCTTCGGATCGGACTTCACCGAGAACTGATGCAGCCCCGGCGTGAGCACGGTGAAATCCCCGCGATACATCCCCGGCTGGTCCGGCACGGCCCGCAAGGTTACATTCTGCCGCGAGGAATCGGGTGCAGTGGCAGCGTCCGGCGGCTTCACCACATAGCTGCCCTCCACGGAGGCATCCTTCAGCGGATTGAAATCGGCGGTGTAGAGTCGCGCGTAGACCGTGACGCGTTCGCCGACGGAATAGCTCTGTTTGTCGGTGCTGATCTGGGTGCGTTTCGAACCGCCGAGCAGGTGCGCCAGGCCGAGCTTCTGCGCAATCTGCCCCCAGAGGATGGAATAGTAACGCTCGTCCGCATTGCGCCGCCAGCGCCAGGTATTGTCCGTGCCGACGAAGAGCACCTGCCCGAGGCCGTATTGCTGCTGCGCGACGACGGGCATCTTGCCATAGCGCGAAGCTTTCGTGGCATCGCTATCCTGCAAGAGGACCTGCGCCGCGGCCTTGGCCCGGGCGACGCGCGCGACCCAATAGACACGCGGAAAGCGTTTCCAGATCGAGATGTTCTCGTCGTCCTTCGCCGAGAGGCGGAGCATGGGATTGGTCCGGCCGAGCGGGGTGAGTTCCAGGGTGGTCGGACGATCGATGCCGGTATTGCGGATCGGGCCGTCGCTCAATTCCACCGGCAGCATTTTTTCGAGCTCCGTACCCCGAAAGGCGTAGGGATTATTGCGCGGGCCGGCGAGGAAAAGGCAGGAACCGCCGAACTTCGAGACGAACTCGCCCAGCCAATCCACCTGCGGCGCGCCGATATCCTTCACGCCCACGTCGCCGAGGATCACGAGGTCGTATTTGAAAAGCTCGTCCTTGGTCTGCGGGAAGGTCTTCACGTACGGTGAGTTCGCGCCCTCCGAAAGGCCCGCGTCTCCCTCGGCCAGCCAGCATTTCAGATCAATCCGCCGGTCACGCAGCAACACGCTCTGCAGGAAGCGGAACTCCCAGCGCGGCGTTTCCTCGACGAGCAACACCTTGATCTTGCTGTCGATGACTTTGAGGCGCTGGCTCACCGCGTTGTTGTCCTTGGCCGCTTCGTCCTCGCGCGGATCGATCGAGGCGCGCAATTCGTATTCGCCCACCTGCTTCGGCGTGAAGGGCAGCGCGACGGTCTGCTCCTCGTCGCTGGTGAAAGTGAGGTCCTTGCTGGCAACAACTTCGTCTCCGAGCTTGAGGTTGATCTTCGCATGTTCACCACGCAGCCCCTGTCCGCGCACGCGCACAGTGACGGGCAATTCGTCGTTCGCAAAGGCGACTTCCTGGGTGAAGAGATTGGCCACGATGATATCGCGCGGCGAAGTGATGCCGACCCCATAGATGTAGAGCGGCACGCCCTCGGCGCGGGCTAGACGCGCGGCTTCGAGCGGCTGGGTGCCGGTGTTGTTCGCGCCATCCGTGGCGAGGAAAATACCGGCGAGCGGCTGGCCACGCTTGCGCTCGAGCAAGTCGCGCACGGCATCGCCGATCGCCGTGCTCTGGCTTTTTGGATCAAGCTGATCGATCCAGGCCATTTCCGCTCCCGCCGCCTTTACCGGCGGTCCTTTGGCGGTCTCCTTCGGAGCACCACCGCCGATTTCCGCCAGGCCCTGGCCGAAGCCGTAGGCGCTGACGTCGTACTCCCTGGCAAACTTGGAAATGAGATTGAGTTGATCGCTCTTCAGCGCGGCTTGCAGGAGCTCCACGCGCGGCACGAGCTTGACGTTGGCGACCTGATCGGGGGGCAGCGGCTGCTGCAAGCCCTTGCGAAAGTCGAGGATACCCTTGGCCATCGCCGCGCGGGCCAGATCGGCCGAATCGAAGCGCGGATCCTGGATTTTCATGCTCGCGCTGGTGTCGACGAGCATCAGGAGCTGGCGGCGAATGGTTCCCTCGACGGTAAAGGCCAGGACCGGCCGCAGGACGATGAGCAGGAGCAGCAGGAACAACACCGCCCGCAGGCTGGTCAAAACCCAGCGCATTTTCTGCGAAGTCAATTCGCTCGCCACCCGCCAATAGCTCCACCAGGTGAGGGCGAGAAGGAGCAACGCGCACAGGATTACCCAGCCCAGCAGATCGCCATTGCGCAGGGCGAGATGGGCGCCGGCGATGTGCGCCGCGTTTTCGATTTTCACCCCGCAAAGCCGCAGAAGGATCTCGGTGAAATTCATCGCGACCGGCTCCATTGATTGCCCAACGTCGTCTCCGCCACCGCCGCCAACAGCACCAGGAGCACCATCGCCATCCAGAATTCATTACCGGTCCGCTCGTGTTGCAGCGCACCGCGCAGGCTGACCCCGGGCGCCCAGCGAAAAACCTGCGCGACGCCGTCGAAGGTCTTCCAATCCGCGACCGGCAAATCTTCGAGTTTGGATTCCGCGGGGTCGGCCTGCGCGGCGAAACGCAACAGCGGCGTGGCGTCATCCCCCTGCCGAACCTCGTAGACACCGGCATTGTCGGTGACATCAAATTGCAGCAACGGCACACCGTTCGTCGCGGTCACGCGCCGCAGCACGACCGCATCGGCTTTGCCTCCAGGCGGTTTCACCAGCAAATCCTTGCCGACCAATTCCGCATCCATCACGGCGCTGAGTTTTGCGCCGACGTGCAGGTTGAGATTTTCTTCCTGTCGTGTGACCAGCGCGCCGAGCGTGCGCTGAATCAGCGGCACATAAGTGGGGCGGATACAGAGGTCATTCCAGGCACTATCCGCGGTGCTGCTGAATTGCACCACCCGGCCAAAGCCCCAAGTGCGCTCCATCACCGCCGGTTGGCCGTCCTCGTAATTCAGCACCACCACCGGCGGCCCGGCTTCCGCCCGCGCGGCCGGAGTTTTGGCCGGCTCCAGTTTGAAGGCGCGATAGAAATGAGCGGAAGCAAGATTGCCCGCCGCGGGGTCACGCCAGATGGAAACGATCGGGTGATCGTAGTTCTTGGCTTGGAGCGTAAAGTATTTTTCCTGCTGTTCCGAATTGCCGTGCGGCTGGCCGAAGGCCGCGGGCAGAAACGCGCGCTCCGTGAACATCTTGTCGTCGTAGAATTTCGCATTGATCTTCCCGCCGGGGAAAACCATCAGCCCGCCGCCGGATCGAAGAAAATGCTCCAGGCTGGCCATCACCGTCTCCGGCACCTCCGGGACATTGGCCAGCACGACCGCTTCGTAATCGCCCAGCTTCGCGGTCGACAGATCGGCCGGCGTGATCGTCTTCGTCTTGATATAATACTTCTCGCGCTGCTCGGGCGGCACCGGGGTGAGCGCGTTATGGAGATAGAAGACCTCGCTCTCGCGCGGCTCGATGCCGGGATCGCCGTCGACGAGCAACACGTTGATTTCGCCGATCACCCGCACGGCGAAGGCACGTTGATCGTCGGCCGGATTGCGATCTGCGGGCAGGCGCGCGGTGACCGAGTGGTAACCGGCTTCGCGAAAGGTGGCGTAGAGCGAAATCTTTTTCGATTCACCGGCCGGGATCGTGTCGACGGTCGCGTCATCGCCCGGCGGCTCCCCATCGATCCCCAAACTGACATGCACGTCTTTCGCATCAGCGACGCCATAATTTGCCACTTCGATTTCAAATCGCACCGGCTCATTGACCGGCGCCAAGGCACTGGCCATGCGCAACTCCGTGACCCCGAGATTGTGCTGTTCGCTTTCGCCAAGCAGGACGAAGCGCGCGTGGACGTCCTTGGCGGCATCCAATAACGCGCGCGTTTCCGCGAGTTGTTTCCAGCCGTTGGCCTGTCCGTCGGTGATGAGAAAAAGTTGTTTCGTCGAGACCGGTTGGCGTTGCAGCACCTCCACCATGCGGCGCAGGGCCGAGGGCATCTCGGTACCGCGATCGGAGCGCTGGGCTTCACGGATCGATTTGCGCGCCAGGGCGAGATCGTGCGTCGGTTCGGGGATGACGTTCTTGACCACGTCGGAGACCAGCCAGACCGCGACCGACGCGCCGCTGGGCAGCGAATCGAGCACATCTTCCGCCGCCTTTTGCGCCTGTTCGAATTTCGAAGTCGCGCCGTCGTTCTGCGACATGCTGGCGGAGTTATCGATGGCAATGATCGCGGTCTCGCTACTGTCGCCGAAGCCGGCGAGGCCGCCCTTCTTGAACGATGGCCGCGCCAGGGCCAGCGCCAGCAGCACCAGCAACGCACAACGCAGGAGCAGCAGGATGATGTCCTCCAGCGAGAGCCGTTGCTGGTTCTTCTCCACCACATTCTTCAAAAACCGCATCGCCGCCCACACCACCCGCTTGATCTTCTTCTTGGCGAGCAGGTGGATGATGATCGGCGAAGCAATGCCGATAATTCCGAAAAGCAGGAGTGGGTTTAGGAATGCCACGGCTGATTTAAACGCAGAGGACGCGGAGAACGCAGAGGGCCGCAGAGGTCATGCTTGAAGGTCTGGTGGCTTTTCATCGTTGGCTTCTTCGGCAAACCGATTGACGACCCGAAATACACCATCGGTCAGCCGCTCGACGTGGAAATTGATAATCAAACCCACACAGAGACGACTCAATCGCAGATAGGTGAGCAGCTTCATTCGATCCAGTGCGGTGACTTCCTCTTTGGCTTTCAAGTCCACGATCACCCGATCGCCCACCAGAAGGTCGAGCCATAGATTCACCGACAACTTCACTCCTTTGTAGAAAATCGGCACCGCTTGCTGACGACGAAACTCCAACCCACGCAGATGCAATTCATGACAGAGCGACTCCTCGTACGCTTTCTCAATAATACCCGGCCCCAGCTCCCGATGGACCTCAATCGAGGCTCCGATAATTTGCTGGGTAATTTCATTCTCCCTCATCTCAACTCCTCCTCTGCGGCCCTCTGCGTTCTCCGCGTCCTCTGCGTTAGAATAAGGCTATCCATAGCGGTGCAAGCGTGTTGCGAGGAAGGCGCTGAGGACGTCGGCCCAGGGCTGGTCGGTGGAGATGCGGACGTAGGGGCAGCCCTGGCGTTCGCAGCCGAGGCGGATGCGGTCGAGGAAGGCGTTGAATTCGGCGAGGTAGCTGGCGCGTAGTTCCGCCGGACGCGTCAGCACTTTGCCTTGTTGTTCGAGACCGTGAAACTCGACCGTCCCACGGAAGGGGAAGGTCAGTTCATACGGATCGAGAACGTGGAAAACGATGACCTCGTGCCCCCCGAAGCGCAGGTGCTGGATGCCTTCGAGGATCTTTGTCTCATCATCGAGGAGGTCGCTGATGAGGATGACGATGCCGCGCCGTTTCACCTGTCGCGCGAGCTCGCTCAAGGCCGGCGCGATGGCCGTCTGATCCGTCGGCACGAATTTCGCCAGCACCTCGCAGATCTGGTGAACCTTGGCCAATGAATCCGTGCGCGGCTGATACTCCCGCATCTTCGCATCGAAGACGCCCACGGCCACTGCATCGCGCTGCAGGAGGATGAGATAGGCCAGGCACGCAGCCATGGTCCGGCCGTAGTCGAGCTTGGAGATTTTCCCGGAGCCGTATTTCATCGATTCGCTGCCATCGAGCAACAGGTGCGCGACGTAATTCGTCTCCTGCTCGTATTGCTTGATGTAATAGCGGTCGCTGCGTCCGAGGACTTTCCAATCGAGGTGACGGGTATCGTCTCCCGGCACGTATTCGCGGTGCTGGGCGAATTCGATGGCGAAGCCGCGAAACGGCGACTGGTGGGCGCCAGCCATGTAGCCTTCCACGATCGTGCGCGCCTGCAGGCCAAGATGTTCCGCACGCTGGATGGCCTCGGCGTCGAGCAGGTTGTTGTGAGGGGACTTTGCCGACATCAGCGTTTCTCTGGTTCGAGCGATTCCGGGAGCGCCACCAGTGGACGCGTTGAACATCCAACACCCAACATCCAACGCCCAACATCCAATGAGGAGAATCCGTATCGCGTCCGCTGGCAAAGATCGGACGATGGTTCTTCAGCCTTCGTCAAAGTTTGGATGCAATCTTTCCGCCGAAGCAGAACTACCGCGTTCCGATCAAAAGACAGGACCCGTCGAATTCTGCGAAACCGCCGTGGCAAGCCGGCCACTGCGTCCGGCGCTAACTCTCCGGCGTACGCTCGGCCCCAGCGCTCTGCGCACGCTGCTCCAGCCTCCGGATTAAGGCCGTGCTGCGCTCCACCTCTTGCGCACGCTGTTCGGTTGAAGCCGATGACAAGCTCCCAGTTCCAGTTTTCGAAAAAAGCGGCTCTGGCTTGTAGCGGGGATTGTTCGCGATGATCTCCTCCTCCACGTCCTCCGCCGTGAGGTGTTTCAGCAGGTCGAGGCGCAGTTTCATCGGCCATAAGGTGCTTCAGAGACGGTGGAAGCGCAAGGTCTCACCGGTCCTGCGGGATCTTCTCCAGGATGAGCCGGGTGATGTCGTCACTCGTCACGCCTTCGCTTTGCGCGGCGAAATTGGGCAACAGTCGATGGCGCATGATGGAGGGCGCCACGGCGGCGACGTCCTCACAACTGACGTAGACCTGGCCGCGAACGATGGCGTGCGCCTTGGCGGCGAGGATGAGATTGAGCGAGGCGCGCGGGCCGGCGCCCCAGGCGAGCCAGCGCTTGCAGAAGTCCAGCGCTTGCGGGCTTTTCGCGCGAGTCGAGGCGACGATCCTCTGCGCATATTGCAGCACGTGATCGGCCACCGGCATACGGCGGACGACGCCCTGGAGATAGAGGATGTGATCGATCTCGATGATCTTGCGCGGCGTGCCCCCGCCCATGCCGGTGCCGCGTTTCATGATCTCCAGTTCCTCCTCCATGCTGGGGTAATCGACGAAGATCATGAACATGAACCGGTCGAGCTGCGCTTCGGGCAGCGGATACGTGCCTTCCTGTTCGACCGGGTTTTGCGTGGCGAGGACGAAGAAGGGGTCGGGCAGCGGGTGATTCACACCACCCACCGTGATCCGCCGCTCCTGCATGGCCTCGAGCATCGCGGCCTGCGTTTTCGGCGGGGTGCGGTTGATTTCGTCCGCGAGGACGACATTCGCGAAAATCGGCCCGGGCAGGAACTTGAACTGTCGCTCGTTGGTCTGCGGATTTTGGTAAATGACTTCCGTGCCGGTGATGTCGCTCGGCATGAGGTCGGGGGTGAACTGAATGCGCTTGAAGGAGAGATTGATCGTCTGCGCCAGCGTAGAAATGAGGAGCGTCTTGGCCAGACCCGGCACGCCAACGAGCAAAGCGTGCGAACGAGTGAAAATCGAGATCAGCAACTCGTCGATCACCTTGTCCTGCCCGACAATTACTTTCGCCAGCTGATGTTTAATCATCGCGTGCGCATCCTTGAAATAATTGATGGCTTCGATGTCGTCCTCCTGTTTGGCGGCGGTCGCTGGCGTAGGGGTTTCGGGAGGCTCGGCGCTACCCGATTCAGGAATAGAACTCATGGAGATTGCAGTGGAGGGCGTCTGGGGCGAAGGTCAGAGCCACTGAAACATACACCTTCCAGTTTGCCAATTTCCTTCGTCCCCAGTGCAGTCACCACGGTGCTGCGGGAGCTGGAGATGTTGCTGCACACCCTCAGCATCTACGGCGCGCTGGGGATCACGGCCTTTGGCTGGGCGATCGGGCAGCTTTTCAATTGGGAAGTCGGCCAATGGATGCCCTATTGGTTTTGCGCGGCGTTGCTCGTTTACAATGCCGACCGCCTGCGCCGCGATCCCGCCGATGCGCTCAACATTCCGGTGCGCGAAGCGGCCGCCGCCCGCCTGCGCGTCCTCAGTTACATCGTTCTCATCACCTCCGGCCTCGTGCTGCTCGTGTTGCCGATCATCCGGCACGATTGGCTCACGCTGGTCCTCGTCCTCGGCGGTGCGCTGGTCTCGCTGAACTATTCGATCCCGCTCTTCGGTTTCCGGTTCAAGGACGTGCCGTTGCTCAAGACGTTCTTCGCGCCGACCATCGTCACCGCTTCGGTCCTCGGCCTGCCGTTTCTGCACCTCGGCAACGGCGGCACGGACCTGGCCACGCTGGCCGTCGGCTCCCTGCGTTCGTGGACCTTTCTGATGTTCAACATGATCCTTTGCGACCTGCGCGACCGCGCGGGTGATGAAGCCTGCGGCATCTGCAGCCTGCCGGTCGCCCTTGGTGAACGAGGCACGCGCTGGCTGCTGGTCGCGTTGCTCGTGATCATCGAAGCGCTCGCTCTCGGCGCCTGGGGCCTGGCCTCGGATGCACATCGCGCCGTGTGGGGAGTCATGTGCATCCTCGGTCCGATTTATCTCGGTGGGATGTTGTTCGCCGCCCGCCATCCACGCTCGGAACGCTTTTATGAATGGGTCGTCGAGGGGATGCTTTTCCTGCCAGCGATCGCCGTTTTGATTGGCGGGTGATCCATCTGCGTCGACGGCTGACTTCAACGCAGAGAGCGCGGAGAACGCAGAGGGCCGCAGAGAAAGAATGAGACCATCCGAGCGCCCTGTCCCCCTGTCCCCCTGTCCCCCTGTCCCCCTGTCTGATTGTCTCATTGTCCTCCCTCTGCGGCCCTCTGCGATCTCTGCGTTCTCTGCGCTGAAAATAGACGTCGATTTCTGGCAGGCAGGTGACCGCGTCGTGTGAATACTTCGGAGAGCGCCTCCGCGGCTGGCCTTAATGCGGCTGGCGTTTGGCGGTGCCCAGACAGCCGCGCAAGATCACCGCGCCGAGCACGAGGCCGCCGCCGGCCAGGCTCCATGGGCCGGGCCATTCGCCCCGGCCGATGGCGACCCAGAGGGGATTGAGGATCGGCTCGAGCATGGGCAGGAGCACGGCTTCAAGGGCGGTCACGCGTTGGATGGCGATGCTGAAAAGCACGTAGGGCAGGCCGAGTTGCACGACGCCGAGCACGAGGATCATCCCGGCTTGCGCCGGGGGCAACGCATGGCCGATGGCAAACGGCAGGCCGATCACCGCTGTGATTAAATTCCCGAGGAGTAACGCGCTCGCAGGCGACGAGCCGCGCTCCTTGCGCAAGAGCACGATCATCGTGCCGTAGCAGAGTCCGCTGCCCAGTGCGGCGAAGATTCCCGCCAACCCGCGCGGACTGAATTGATCGCGAAAGAAAAGCGCGATGCCGGCGAGAGCGATGGCAATACACAGCCAATCGCTTCGGCGCGCGCGCTCGCCAAGCACCCATGGGCTGAGCAGCGCGACGTAAATAGGGCCGGTGTATTGCAGGAAGATGGTATTGGCCGCGGTGGTGCGATCGTTGGCAATGACGTAGAGCGAGACCGTCCCGCAATAGGCGAGCGCGGCCCCCAACTGCGTCGGGCGCCAGGTAAAACGCGTCTGCCGGCGCAACCAGAGGAAGAGCACCAAACACCCAATCGCGCTGCGCGCGCCGGCCTTGGCCATCGAGGGCCATTCGATGCTCTTCACCAACACCCCGCCCAGACTCCACATCACTGCCGTAGCCAGCAGGAGGAGAACGGCGGAACGATGGGGGGCGGAAGTGGTCTGCGACATGGAGCGGCGCCAGGATGCACAAGTCCACGGCGCAATTCCTGTCTATTTATAGCTCAGAGCACGCCTTCCGTGACCGCCAGCGCGCCGGTCTCGTCGGCTTTCAGGGCGTGGGACACAGCTTCACTGAGCGTTTGCATCGAGAAAGGCTTTGCGAGCAATTCGAGGAAACCCATCCGCTTCGCTTCGCTGGGAGTGAGGCGCCCACCGTAACCGGTGTAGAGGATCGCCGGGAAACCGGGACAGAGCGCCCAGATGCGTTGCGCGAGTTCCACGCCGCCGAGCCGGGGCATGGCAAAATCAGTGAGGAGCAGCCGGTAACGATCCGGTGCCGCGGCAAAAGCCTCCGCCGCCGCAGCCGCATCGACATGCCCCTCCACCACATAGCCCAGGCGCTCGAGCATGGTGCGGGCTACCTTGAGCACGACCGCTTCATCATCCACGACGAGGATCACGCCTTCACCCGGGATGGTGACGGGCGCAGGTTCCTCCGGCGGCTGCGCCTCGGATAGCTCGTGCTCTTCCGCTGGGGTAATGGGTGCGGGTGCGGCGGCGGGTTGAGGCACCTGATCCGTCACGGGGAAAAAGATTTGGAAAACGGTGCCGGCCGCCGGTTCGCTCTCGACGGTGATATGGCCGCCGTAGGCCTCGACGATACCGTGCACGACCGAGAGTCCGAGTCCGGTTCCCTGCCCGATCGCCTTGGTCGTGAAAAAAGGATCGAAGATGCGGCTCAAGGTCCGGTCATCCATGCCGCGGCCGTCATCGCTCACCGCGATCCGCAGGTAGCGACCCGCGGGCACGCCATCGACCGGCTCATCCGCTCGCACGAGGCATTCGTGCGCATCGATGCGAATGTGCCCTTGCTCGGCGCCGATGGCCTGTGCGGCGTTCGTCCCGAGATTCATGATGACCCGCTGAAGTTGCGCCGCATCGCCGAGGATGGGCGGCAGTTGCGCGACAATCTCCAGGCGCAGATCGATCATCGCCGGCAGACCGGCCCGCAGGAGTTTCACCGCTTCGCGCAATACGGGCGCCGGATCGATCGCCACCTTCTCCACCGCCCGGCGGCGGCTGAACGTCAGGATCTGGCTCACCAATTCCCGGGCCCGCGCGGACGCCACGGCGATGTCATTGACGATCTCGTAGTGGCGGGATTGCGGGGACAACTCGGTCTGGAGCAACTCGGCATTGCCGCCGACGCTGGTGAGCAGGTTGTTGAAATCGTGGGCGATGCCGCCGGCGAGGCGCCCGAGGGCGTCCATTTTCTGCGCCTGCTGGAGTTGCATTTCCAAGTCGGCGTGGGCCTTTTGCGCGTGGAGCTTTTCCTCCTGCTGCTGGATACGCTGCTGCTGGCTGCGCCACACGATGAAGGCTACCACCGCGACGAGCACCGCGACACACAGCGCGCGGAACCACATTTCCTGCCAGAAGAAGGGATGAACGATCAGCACCACGGCACTCGGCTTCTCCACAAATCGGCCATCGGTCCCGATGGCCCGGACCATGAACCGATACTTGCCCGGCTGGACGTCGTAAAAGCGAATGACACGCTCGCCGCCGGCGTCGTGCCAGACATTGTCGAAACCCTCCAGAGTGTATTGAAAACGTGCGTAGTCGGGCTTGCCGAGCGAGGGCACCGAGCAGCGAATGGTCATGTGCCGCGTGCCCGCCGGGATGTCGATATGGTCGCGGTTCGCCGGCGTCACAATGATCTGCTGCACCTCGGCGCGAATCTCCTCAATCGTGGCGGAGGGCTCGAAGATCGCCTTGGCAATGTGCTGCGGATTGATGGAGATCGCGCCCTTGTGCGTCGCAAACCAGAAACGGCCGTCCGAAGACTTGAAAGCCACGGGTTGATAGCCACGGCGGCAGGCGTCGGAGGGTAGACCGTCAGCGCGATTGAAAAGCTGCAGTTCCAACCGATTGGCCCGCCGGGCACCGACGGCGTCCAGCGAGCTATGCGTAATGCGGACGATGCCTTTCTCCCCGCTCGCCCAAAGGTAGTTCTCGTCCTCGAGGAATCCGCCAGCGGAGGTGATCGGCAGACCGTGAGCGGAAGTATAGAGAAACTCCTGCCGGCCCTTGAGGCGAAGCAAGCCTTTGGATTCCACACCGATCCAAAGCGCGTCATCACGGTCGACAAACAGCCCAAGGAAATTGGCGTGGGCATCGACCGCCGACAAATGCACGAGTTCCAGCTTTCCATCGCGCCAGCGAGCCAGTCCTTGCCGCCCCACAAACCACATCGTCCCTTCGTGATCTTCGGCAATGCCGTGGACACTCGTCAGGACCGCACGGGAACCGACCGCTACCGGCTTGAAATTCCCATTTTCGCGCACGGTGATGCCGTGCTCGTGGCCGATCCACAACCGGCCATGCGAATCCTCGAAAAGTGCGCGAATGAGTTCGTTTTGGATCGGTTCGGCGGGAATCGAAACGGGGGTATCTCCATCGACGCGATACAAGCCTTTGTCGGCGGTGGCGGCGAGCATCTCTCCCTCCCGCGTACAAAGGAGCGACATCACCCGCAGTTTACGACCGAGCACGCCGTCCGTGGTAGAGACAAGCGCCGGCGGCATGTCCTCCTCGAGCCGCCGCAAGCCGCTGCCGTCGGTCCCGATGAAAATGTGCCCTGCATTGTCTTCCCCAACGCTATTGACCATCGCTCCCGCCAATCCGCCGAGCTGTCCAAACCAGGAGGCAAAAGGACGAGGCTTGAAGCGCGCCAAACCCGCGCCATTCGTCCCGACGAGCACGTCGCGCTCGCGGTCTTCGAAGAGGCAGGTGATCTGCGGGGCAAGATTGTCCGCACTGCGACCGACTTTGACGACGTCTCCATCACGCGTCCACACGCGTATTCCCTTGGTCGGACTGCCTGCCCAGATATCGCCATTGAAATCCTCGAGCAATTCCAGGTTCTCACCGAGAAAACCTTCGGGACGCGGCAGGGTCACGACTGGCTTGTCGTCGATGTACTTCCGCAGGTCGCGAGTCGTCGCCACCCAGACCCCCGCATCGCGCGCCACCGCCACGCCATGCAAAGCCAGATGCAGGCTGGATCCTGAACAAATCAATTTCCACTGCTTTCCCTCCTCCCTCCAGAGATGGGTCTGACTGGTCAGCCATAACTTACCGGTCGCGTCGAAAACGGCTTTGAGAGGCGGATGGAAGTCCGGGGGCAGTTCAGGAAGGGCCAACGGAGTGAAATGCCCGTTGGCAAATTGCAGGAGCTTGCTCCCTCCACAGAAGATCAAGCGCCCATGCGCATTCTCGGTAATCGACTCCACCAACAGGCCATCCCAGCCATGAGCATGACGGTATTCGCGCCAGCTGATACGATCGTAAGAGAAGAGGCGGCCGTCTGCCGTGGCCGCCCAAAGCAGGCCCGTGGAGTCGGCAAAAACCCGGTTGCCCTTGGGCACGGTGGGCAAGCCCTGGATATTTTTGCCGTTGAAAAGGACCGCGCGGACCCCGTCAAAACGCACAAACCCATCCCAAGCCGCCATCCACAAATAGCCATCGCGCGTCTGAGTGACGGACCGGACGGTCGTCGGCATGAGGCCGTCGGCTGTTTCCCAGACGCGCAGCAGAAAATCCTGCTCCAATCCCTGGACGTTGTGCTCGTTGACCGAGATCTCCTGCGCCAGCAGGGAAGTGGCCGCCAAGGCAACCGCGATCGCCAGTAGAATTTTAGTAAAACAAGGTTTACGTAATCTCACGGTTGAGAAAGCGTCCCTCAACAACTTGAAAGCGGACCCGAGTTGTGCGCTGCTTAGCGCCACGATAGGGGGAGCCTTTCTCTGTAAATCTGAATGTCGGGGGGATTTGTCATGCGGCTTTCTACTTATAAATGCACAAAGGGTACCCGCCCCGGGCAAAAGGTCGGGATTTTGATGACTCCACGACCGCATCCCTTTTGACTCTCTCCAGCCACGTCCTAGACTCCGCGCCCATGGCTTACGATTCCTTTTCCGCTTTCGTCGCCGCGCTCGAGGGCGCGGGCGAATTGAAACGTCTCCGCTTCCCTGTGGCCACGGAATTGGAGATCACGGAAATCGCCGACCGGGAAATGAAATCGGCCAGTGGCGGCAAGGCCCTGCTTTTTGAAAAACCGACGGTCAATGGCAAGGAGGCCGCATTCCCGTTGGCCATCAATACCATGGGCTCCCACCGCCGCATGGCGATGGCGCTGGGGTTAAACCATGTCGATGACCTGATGCGACAGATGGAGCTGATCCTGAAAGCTAAACCACCGACTTCCCTCAAGCACGCCTGGACGCTGGCCATGCAAGGTCTCGACCTGCTCAACGCGAAACCGAAGCATGTGCAGAGCGGCCCGTGCAAGGAAGTGGTACACCGCTTCTCCGATGCCGATGCGCGCCATCTGCCATCTGCCATCTCCGATCTGCCATCTGCCATTGGCCATCTCCCCACCCTGGTCAACCTGCCCATCCTGCAATGCTGGCCGCAGGATGGCGGGCGCTTCATCACCCTGCCCTGCGTGCACACCCGCGACCCCGACACCGGCGAGCGCAACCTCGGCATGTATCGCATGCAAATCTACGATGCCCGCACGACGGGGATGCACTGGCAGGTGCACAAGGTAGGGGCGCGGCATGGGCGGCGTTACTACGAAAAGGGCGAACGCATGCCGGTGGCCGTGACGCTCGGCGGCGACCCGGCTTACACCTTCGCGGCGACGGCGCCGCTGCCGGATGGGCTCGACGAAATCCTCTTCGCGGGCTTCGCGCGGAAGAAATCCGTGGAGTTGGTGAAATGCGAGACCGTGGACCTCGAAGTGCCGGCGGATGTGGATTTCGTGCTCGAGGGTTATGTGCAGCCCGGCGAAATGCGGCCGGAGGGGCCGTTTGGCGATCACACCGGATTCTACACCCCGGTGGATGATTACCCGGTGTTTCATCTCACGGCGATCACCCATCGCCAGAACGCCATTTACCCGGCGACCATCGTGGGCATTCCGCCGATGGAGGATTTCTACATGGGCACGGCAAGCGTGCGCATCTTCCTGCCGGTCTTCAAAATGAACTTCCCGGAAATTGTGGACATCGCGCTGCCGGCAGAAGGCGTCTTCCACAACCTGGTCTTCGTCAGCATCCGCAAACAGTACGCGTGGCAGGCTTTCAAGATCATGCACGGCCTGTGGGGCATGGGGCAGATGATGTTTTCCAAATACATTGTCGTGGTGGACGAAGACTGCGACGTCCACAACACCAGCGAAGTCCTTTTCCGAATGTGCGCGAATACCGACCCGCAGCGCGACTCAACGTTCATCAAGAACCCGACCGACGCACTCGATCACGCCCAGACCACGGCGTGCATCGGCACGCACCTGGGGATCGACGCGACACGTAAGTTACCCGGCGAAGGCTATCACCGGACGTGGCCGGATTTGCTGAAGATGGACCCGGCTGTGAAGCAACGCGTCGACGCGCTGCTCGTGGGAAAATAAATCAGGGATTGATGAAAACCCGGTGGGTCGCGGGGTCTTCGACCTGCGCGCCACGCGGGATGCCACGCACGTCGATGCGGCTGTAGGGATAGTACGGGCTGATGACGAAACCAGGGCGATTCGTGAGACGCCCGGAGGGATACCGATCGCGGTAGTAACGATCCTCCCGATCACCGCGGCGATCATCCGGATAGTCGCGGTCCTCATTGCGCGCGTCGTAGTAGCCGGCGTCGTAAGCTGCGCGGCGCTCGGCCTGCACTTGTTTGCCCACGAGATATCCCGTACCTGCGCCAATCGCGGCGCCAACCAGAGCACCCTGTCCACGACCGGTGGCCAATCCACCAATCGCGGCGCCGGTAGCCGCGCCAGTCAGCGCGCTCTGACCCGGTGTTTCGCAACCGGTGAAGGCAAAGGACACAAGAAGAGCCAGGGAAATGGAAGGGACGAGCTTATTCATGGACGGCGGGACTTATTGCCGGATTCCGACGCAGTGCAAGCGCCAGTTATTCAAAGGAATCGCGCCCGGAGGATTTCGCGGGTGATGAGACTGAGCTTGCGGAGGCGCCCGAGGCTGTAGCGATGGCCGAAGACGTGGAAGTCGTCGCGTTCCATGCGCTCCAACAGGCGCCGGTAGATGGAATGCATGATTTCCGCGGCGACCAGCGCCCGGCGGTCGCCGGAGGGCAGCGCTTTCTCCGCCGCGGCATAAAAGCCCCGCGCGCGGCTGGCTTCGAAACGCATGAGAGCGAGAAAAGCTTCGTTGTGCCGGCGGGCGGCGAGGTCCTCGGCGGTGTAATGGAATTGCGCGAGGTCTTCGCGCGGGAGATAGATGCGACCACCATTGGCGAAATCCTCGCCGACGTCGCGGAGAATATTGGTGAGCTGCAACGCGAGGCCGAGCTGCAAGGCATACTCCCTGGCCAGCGGATCGCGGCAGCCGAAAATCTCGATACTGATCAGCCCGACCGCGCTGGCCACCCGATAACAGTAAAGGCGCAAGTCGTCCCAAGTTTGGTAAGTGACCCCGTCGAGATCCATCTCCACCCCCGCGATGAGCTCATGGAAGAGACTGACGTCGAGGTGATACTGGGTGATGAGCGTCCGGACCGGCGCTGCGAGGGTCGATTCGCCATCCACTGGTTGCTGCACGGCGCGCTTCCACTGGTCGAGCGCGGCGCGGCGATTCTCAACCGTCTGGCCGGGATCATCGGCAATGTCATCGATCACTCGGCACCACGCATAAAAGACGGTCATGTTCTCGCGTCGCTCCCGCGGGAGCGAGACGAAGGCGAGCGCGAGATTGGATTTGCTCGCGCGGGTGATGGCCTGGGCTTCGGGGCTGGGCGCACTCATTCGCAGATCTCCGGCAAATATTCCGAATCCCGCGCAATACCACCATTGTGAATGTCGAGCACCCGGTCGCTGGCCTGTGTTTTCATTTCCGGCGAGGCCGTGGCAATGATCGCCGCGCCGAAAGTGGTGGCCGCCTTGCGCAGCACCTCGGCCAACTCCTCCAGGTCCGCACCGGCAAGGACGCCGTCGATATTCTCCACGAGCAACGCGGCCGGTTCGTTGACCAGGCCACGCGCGATCGCCACCCGGTATTGCGCCGGTTCCGCGAGTTCCTCGATCCGTGCCTCGACCGCACCGGAAAGACCGACGAATTCCAGCATCGACTCGGTGCGCCGGCGCGCCTCCTCGGGATCGACTTGGGAAATTTTGAAAAGCGGCATGGCGACATTCTCGATGACACTGAACGAGCTCAGCAAGAACGGCGCGGCAAAGGCGAAGCCGAAACGCTGCGCCCGCAATTCCGTGCGGGCATCGTCATCGAGATTCCGCGTCGCACTACCATAAATCAACACCTCGCCCTCCATCGATCGCTCGAGCAAGCCGGCAAAGCGGAACAGGGCATTTTTGCCGCCCTCGCTCGCGCCACGCAGGATATGCAGGCGTCCCGCGGCGAAGGTGGTGTTGATGGCGTTGATCGCGGTGCCATCGGTGCATGTGCCGGAGACGTTGCGCAGTTCCAGAGGATGAGTAGCGGAGGCGGGCAAAATCGGGTTTTTAGTTTCTAGTTTCTGGTTTCGGGTTGTCTTCTGCGGAGCGGGTCTGGATCGCGCTATGTAGCTCCTGGTGGCCGCCAATGAGACAAGGTCGCGCAGCGGAAGAACCAGAAACTAGAAACCAGAAACCAGAAACTCGATCCATCCTAGAACAGCACCCCCTGTTCCGCCGATCCGTACGCCGACGCCGGGTGAGGGGCATCGCCGTGCCGATAGTAGCACACCCAACTGGCGAGCAGCCAGGCGGCAACGAAGGCATTTATCCACGGCATGATGAGTCCCCAGGCAATGCTCAGCGAAGTGCCTTCGCCGAGACCCATCTGCACGAGATTCAGGAGGACCAGCGTGAGATAGAAATGGACACCGGCCACGACGACGAACCAGCCGAACGACCACCAATGCTTGCTCAGAAAACGCAGGTTATCGTGCACCGCCCTGGCCAGCGATTCGCTGTGGAAAGTGAGGGTGATTTGCATCGCCGAGAAGAGGAACAGAATGACGGTGAGGGCACCGCGCGCCAGCCGCCAGCGCAGATCGATCGAGCTGCCATCGTGCGGGAACATCCCCTGGAAGGCGTCGAAATTTTTCAGGATGAGCGGCAAGTGAATGAAGATGCTGCTCAGCAACATGACAATCAGTGCCCAACGCACCACATAGCTGAAACGGCGAATGGCGAAATCGATGAGGTGCTGCTGGGTAAAGGTCAGGCCGCGCACCCAGCAATAGGCGACCAGCGCGAGGCCGATCTGGATGCAAACGCCGACGAGGTATTCGAAAAGGAACGATAGCCAGTCGACCACCGGCGCCCATTGAAACCAGATCAACGACGCGGCTTGTTGCAAGTGCAGGATCTGCGGCGCTGCGTAGAGGAACGGCTTCGCCAGGGCCGCCAGCGCACACACCACGATGCCGCCATGGACGGCGAGGCCCCAAAAACGGAAGCGCTTGTGCAGTGCCCGCCAGAGCACCGCGTGGTGACCTTCCCAATTGATCAAAAACAAAACCGCGGCTAACGCGGAGAGCGGGAACGTGGCGACGAGCAGATTGAAAATACCCGCGACGCTTTCGAGCGCCGGCAGAGCATTTTCATGCGTCACGAAATGCAGGGCATGCGGCGGAAGATACCAGAGCGATTCCGGCGAACCGTGCAGCCAGAAATTCGGATCGCGCCAGCCTTCACGCATCCAGACGAACGTCGGGCGATCCGCCGGCGGGAGCACGCAAAAAAAGTAATAGCGCAGGGTGAGTTGAAAGAGCGCGTAGGCAAAGCCGAAGCAACCGAGTGTGACCCACATCACCTTGTAACGCCGCACGCAACGCAAGCCATCGCGCAAACTCGTGCGCACCGGATTGGTGAACATCACCACCAAGTAACCCACGAACGCCCCCAGCAGCAGCCATTGCAAGGGAATGGCAGGCAGGACAAACGCAACCGGGACAGACATGGAGGTGTAATTAAGCAACCCCCACGCGAAAGGGAAGCGCGGCGGCTGATTTCTTCGTCTTCTTGATAATCGCCGCGGCAGGGTGGACGGATGCAACAACTCGCGCACGCCCGCGGTGTCGTAGCTACGGCGCTCCGCCCCGTCCGGGAAAGATTCCGCGGCAAAATGATCTCCCACGCCCCGGCGGAGCGGGGCGGCTACAACGATGGCCTCGCGCGAACTGAACTCGGCGGAACTTATCTTTCGGGAGCCCTCAGGCCGATCCGCGGGAAATAGGCCAGAATCATCCCGCCGGCGACCATCAACAACGTGGGAATGACATGTCCCGGATAGCGAGCGAAGGCGTCCTTGATGCTCGCGTGGGATTCGGTCTCCATGTCACGCAGCGTGAAGGTATTCTCCGAGCGACTGGCCAGCCGCGCGTCGCTTTGCTCCATCACGCGCCGACTGACGACGTGGCAGAACATAGGGATGACGATGAACAGCCAGAAAAAACCCGCAATCAACAGCGAATGGCCGAAGAATCGCGCGACGAACAACATGGGTTGGATCTTGATGTTTTTCATTGAAAAATGTCCCGGCTGAAAGGCAGACGGGAGAGTAAGTGGAGTGCCTGCATCCGGGGCTGTCGGACGAGGCAAGGCCCCAAAGTAAACAGCACATGCCGTGCGAGTTTTTCGCGCGGGTATTACGAACCCCACCAATACTGGGTAGGACTACGTTCCCCGCCCAGAGAGTCAATCGCCCATCACTCCCACTGCGAATTCTTGCAACCCATGTAGGCGATCAGCAGACCGAGAATGACGTGTGTCGCCAGCACCCAGAAGCAGAGCGCTCCCGCGGCCAGTTTGGTCTGCGAAACATTGACCATGGCATCGTAAAAGCGAGTGTCGTGCATGGTCTGAATGAAACCGGACCAACCCCAGTAGGAAGCGATGAACGGCTTGGTCAGCCAGCTCAAGGCCTGCGGCAGGGCCAGGACCGCTCCGGAAAGCGGGAGCTGGAATCCGACGAGATAGATAGAGACGAGCGACGCTTGTTCCGCGGTTTTCATCAAACTGGAGAGCGCAAGACAGACCGCCGTCAGCGCGGCATTGACGAAG
>Ga0207667_10001015_pt1 | contig 35742 bp, 28 predicted proteins | sample KBSCornC52_FD_184301 | JGI IMG/M metagenome (GOLD analysis project Ga0207667, IMG submission 184301) | Corn rhizosphere microbial communities from Kellogg Biological Station, Michigan, USA - KBS Corn C5-2 (SPAdes) (version 2) | ecosystem: Host-associated > Plants > Roots > Rhizosphere > Soil ...
CCAGGTTGAAGGCGAGCAGCCGTTCGCCCTCGCTATAGGTGACGCAATACGCGCGACCGGGCATTTCGCGCAACACGTTGATGAAATAAGCCGGTGTCAATTCCTCGAACGAAAACTGCGCGCGCGCGCGTGTCTCGCGATACAGACGTTGCACGTCGTCGGCGATGCCATCGAGGTTCGTGCGCCATTCGATCCGCAGGTTTTCGCCGGCGCGGCGCTTGCGGCGCAGGTCCTTGCGGGTGGCGGCGCCGAGTGAATCGAGGTACCCGTCGATGTCGTGCCAGCGGACGTCGAGTGTCGCGCCCTGCAGGCCGGGCAGTGCGTGCAGGCCGCGGCGCGGGCAGGCCTGCTGCCATGCGGGTTCGGCAAGCGGTGCATCCTTGACGGCCAGCATGCCGAGCCTCTCCGCCGCCGCGATGTCTTCCATCCGCGCGAGGATCGCATCCAGCCAGGCCACGTGTTGTTCGGGTGCCGAATCAGGCGCGAAGCCGATCCGGCAACGTTCGGTCACCGGCGATCCCAGCGACAGCATCGGGATGCGCACCAGGCGCGGCAACACTTTTGCGAGCGCCTGGACGGTACGGCGCACGCCGCCCTGCATGGTGGTGTCGAGACGGTAATCGGTGATGAAAGCGGGGGTGGCCGCCAGCAACCGCTTGCCTTCGCGCACGGCGAAATAGAGATACCGGAAGCCGGCAAGTCCCGCGTGCTCGATCGCGCGCAAATAGGCGTGGTCCTCCCGTTCGTGCGGGAACAGGCGATTCCATTCGATCGGCGCGAATGCGTCGATGGAAGGATGCGCGTTGATGGTGATCATGCCGCCGTGATGGCGGCCGTGGCGATGCGCGGCCGCGAAGTGCGCAGGGGGCTGCTGGCGAGGATGCGGGTGAAGAAGTCCGCCGAGCGTGCGATCACCTTGTCGCGTTCGCCGTCGACGGTGATCATGTGGTAGCTGTCGTTCAGCAGCACGGTTTCTGTGGCACCGGTGATGCGCCGTTCGACCAGCCGCGCGTTGCGCACGCTGGCGATGTCGTCGTCGGCCGCGTGCATGATCAGCGCCGGCGCGCGCACGTCCTGCAGGTGTGGACGTACGTGCCAGACCAGCTTGTGGAATTCCGCCAGCGACGGCCAAGGATTGCCGGGCAGGCCGGCGGTTTCGCTCTGGCCATCCAGCATCGCGCCGGCGATGCGCATGCGTACCCGTTCGTCCTTGATGCCGTAGGGAAAGCTTTCCATGAAGCGGCGTTGCTTGAACAGGCCCATGCCGCACACCAGCGGCAGCATGAACGACAGGCGCGCCACGCGCGGAATCGTCCACCCGTCGTAGAAGAACGTGCTGCCGTACAGCCCGAGCCCATCCACCCATTGCGGTTTTTCGATCGCAAGGTTCAGGGCCAGCACCGAACCCATCGACAGCCCGGCGACGAACAGGTGATCGACTTCGCGGCGCAGGCGGTCCGCGCCTTGGACCACGCTGCGCGCCCAGTCGCGCCAGCCGGTCTTAAGAAGATCCGCCTCGCTGCCGCAGTGCCCGGCCAGTTGCATGCCGTACACCGTGAAGCCGGCGCGGTTGAGGCCCTTGCCCACGAACCGCATTTCCGCGGGCGTGCCGGTGAGGCCGTGGATCAGCAGCACGCCCGCACGGCCGCCGCGCAGCAGGAAATCTGCCTGTTTGATCATGGATTGCGTCATGCTTGCCCCGATCGCCTTGTGCGAATCTGCCCGGTGTCATCAACCCAATTGCTGTCCGGTGACCAGTACGACTCCAACCACGATGGTGCCTATTCCCGCCCAGCGGCGCAGCGAGATGCGTTCCTTCAGGATGTAGCGGCTGGCCATCACCACGCCGACGTAGCCGAGCGCCGTGAAGGGAAACGCGACGCTGAGTTGCGTCCGCGAAAGGGCCGCGAACCACAACACGAATTCCAGTGCGTACACCGCGATGCCCAGCGCGATCCACGGCGAGTGGAATACCTTGTAGGCGAGCGAAGGCGCGCCGGCCCCCACCGCTTCGTGGCCGACCCCGAGCTTGAAGCACACCTGGCCGGTCACGTCGCAGGCGACCGAGCCGAGCAGCAGCAAAAGGGTGACGAGGGTGGTGGTCATGGAGTGGCAGTGGTGAGGCAGGCCTCGAACAACGTTCGCGCCAGCTCAACGTCAGTGCGCCTATTGTCGTCGATTTGTCGCGGGTCCGTCACGGTGTGCAGGGGTTGGTCGAACTTCGATTCGATCCGCTTCAGCCAGTTCGCGTGGCGCGGCGGCGAGTACTCGCCGCAAATGTCCGCGCCCAGGATGCTCTTGTGGTGGCCCACCGCACGCAGCATGGCCCTCAATGCGGGCAGCGGCATGCGGCCCTGATCCCAGTTGGTCAGCGCCTCATGTTCGGGCAACACGTCCTTGTCGATGGTAATCCAGACCGTGCCGGCCGGAATCGCGTCCAGCACCAAGCGCACAGCATCCTCCAGTTGCCTTTCGCCGAGGTTTCGCCAATGGATATGGCCCTCCCGCCACGCATGGCCCGGGCCGTCGGCAATGCGTCGTGCCCGCGACGGCGGGTGCTGCCACGGAAACAGCACCACTCGGCCCGCGTCCAGCGCCGGCAGGTTGCCGCCCTTGCGGCCTGGATCGACGAGATCGTCGCTGCACGGGCCGATCGTGACCACCCGTTGCACGTTCGGCAATTCGAGGACGCGATTCACCCAGGAACCGCAATGCCAGCGCGGCGCGAGCCGCACCCAATCGGGATGGTTGTCGAAGTGCAGCACGGTGAACGGTTCGTTGATTCGCTCGATCAGGAGCGCGGCGAGATGATGGAAATCGCCCGAACCCAGGAACGTGATCGATGGGCGTGGGTCGCCCGTGGCGGCGATGCGCGCGCGCGCCGCGTCGACATGCTTCTTCCGACTCCACAAGCGCAGGGCAGGTCCGAGATCGCGCAGCTCGACGCGCGTCACCGACGCCCACGCCGCGGCGCCGGTCAGCGAGTCGACGTCGACGCTGCCGTCCGTGTCGAGGATGCGGAGGTGAACTTGCATGCGCGCAAGTATCGCCTGTCCCGATGTGGAAACGCTGGCCGCAGGTTGGCCTTATCCCGAACTTGTTCGGGATAAGGCCAACCTGCGAGCGCGTCGGGCTTCGCTGCGCTCAGCACCAACCTACAAGAGCGTTCCCGCGTTACCTGCTCGCTGCGATCAGCCCGCCAGCTTCGCCTTCACGCGCTGCGACAGCGCGCCCATGTCGGCGCGACCGGTCGCGCGCTCCTTCAGCAGCGCCATGACCTTGCCCATGTCGCGCGGGGAGGTCGCCCCCGCGTCGGCGATGCATTGCGCGATCAGCGTGTCGAGTTCGGCGTCGGACAATTGTGCGGGAAGGTAGGTCTCGATCACGCCGATTTCGTAACGCTCCTGCGCAGCGAGATCCTCGCGTTGCGCGGCTTCGTATTGCGATACCGAATCGCGCCGCTGCTTCAGCATTTTTTCCAGCGTGTGCAGCACCTGGGTGTCGTCCAGCACGATGCGCTCGTCGACTTCGCGCTGCTTGAGCGCGGCAAGGATCAGCCGGACCACGCCGAGGCGCGGTTTGTCGCCGCCCTTCATCGCGGCTTTCATGTCCCCGGTAATGCGCTGCTTCAATTCGCTCATGGCCGTATTCCCAAACCCATCGATACAAACGCAAAAAGCCGGTGCCGCAGGGCAGCACCGGCTGGAAGATCGCAGGCGACGCGACCCGTCAGTACAGGCGCTTGCGGCGCGTGACTTCGCGCGAGACGCGACGCAGGTGGCGCTTCACCGCCGCAGCGCGCTTGCGCTTGCGTTCCTGGGTCGGTTTCTCGTAAAACTCGCGCTTGCGCGTTTCGGCGAGCACGCCGGCCTTCTCGCAGGTGCGCTTGAAGCGGCGCAGGGCGATTTCGAACGGCTCGTTCTCGCGGACTTTGACGCTGGGCATGGATGCTCCACTTGGTAAACTGGCCCGCTTGGACGCGGGTGAGCCGCGAAGTATAGCGTGATCGACATGACCAATTCAAAGCCCCCCGCACCCGGTCCGGTGCTGGGCATCGAGAGCTCCTGCGACGAAACCGGGGTGGCCGTCTACGCGCCTGGCCGCGGCCTGCTGGCGCATGCGCTGTATTCGCAGATCGCGCTGCACGCCAGATATGGCGGGGTGGTGCCGGAATTGGCCAGCCGCGACCACGTTCGCAAGCTGCTTCCCCTTTTGCGCCAGACACTTGCGGATGCCGACCTGAAGATTTCCGAGCTCGCGGCCGTGGCCTATACCGCGGGCCCCGGCTTGATCGGCGCGCTGCTGGTCGGCGCCTCGGTGGCGCGTTCGCTGGCTTGGGCGCTGGAGGTGCCGGCGATCGGCGTGCACCACATGGAAGGGCATTTGCTGGCGCCGCTGCTCGAAGAACCCGCCCCCGGAACCGAACCGTTGGCGCCGCCGTTCGTGGCGCTCTTGGTGTCCGGCGGGCACTCCTTGCTGGTCGGCGTGGACAGGATCGGCAGCTACACGATCCTCGGCGACACGCTGGACGATGCCGCCGGCGAGGCCTTCGACAAGACCGCCAAGCTGATGGGCTTACCCTATCCGGGCGGACCGGCGCTGGCCAAGCTGGCCGAGCACGGTGATCCGAAGGCGTATCGATTCTCGCGCCCGATGACGGATAGACCCGGACTCGATTTCAGCTTCTCGGGCCTGAAGACCCAGGTGCTGATGGCATGGCGCGACAGCGACCACGCCGATGCGACCAAGGCCGACATCGCGCGCGGCTTCGAGGAAGCGATCGTGGACACGCTGGCCATCAAATGTCGCCGCGCCCTGGCCCAGACTGGCTACAAGCGGCTGGTGGTGTCCGGCGGCGTCGGCGCCAACAAACGCCTGCGCGCGCAACTCGCCGAAGCCGGTCGACGCGAAGGTTTCCAGACGTATTTCCCGCGGCTCGCGTTCTGCACCGACAACGGCGCGATGATCGCGCTGGCGGGCTCGATCCGCCTCGCGGCCGGGCAAACGACGGGCCCGGAGATCCACGTGCTGCCGCGCTGGAATCTCGAAAGCCTGCCCGAGGTGGCCTGAGCGTGGATCGGATATTCGTTGAAGGCCTCGCTGTCGAGACCGTGATCGGCGTTTACGACCACGAACGCGACGTGCCGCAGCCGTTGGTGCTTTCCGCATCGCTGGATTGCGAGGTCGACGCGCGGGACGAGCTTGGCGGCACGATCGATTACGCCGCGGTCGTCGAGGCGCTGAAGACGTTCGTCACGCAACGCCGCGATGGTTTGCTGGAAACATTGGCCGAGGCCTGCGTCGCCATGCTGCATCGACGGTTCCCGAAGGCGCGGGAGATCGGGTTGCGCATCGACAAGCCGGATGCTGCCAAGCGCCTCGGTTGCGAGCGCGTCGGCGTCGAAATCCGCCGCGGGTTCGACTGACATGCCGACGCATCGCTGGCTGCTGCTGCTGGGTTCGAATCTTGCCGGGCCGGAACGGATGCGACAGGCCTTCGAGCGATTGGCGGCGCTTGGCCCGGTAGCGGCATTGACCGCCATCGAGCGCACGCCCGCGCGTGGCGATCCATCGCGCTTCTATTACAACGCGCTCACGACGCTCGACTGCGAGCTGGATCGGGATGCGCTGCGCACGAGGCTCAAGCAAATCGAAACCGGATTGGGGCGCGTGCGCGACGGGTCCGGCGAAGTCGCCATCGACATCGACCTTTTGGCGAGGCAAGAATACGGACGCTGGCTGGCCGATCCGCACGCGGTCGAAAAAGAAGAGTTCGCGCAGACGCCCGCGCGTGAATTGCTTGCCGCCGCCGGCATTCGCATACCGTCCGATGAAAGCACGAAGGGGGCGTGAATGGAACTTCGTGACCAACGATCATTGGCGCTGGTTCCGCGTCGCATGCGCCGGGCACGAACCCCGCTGTCATAGCCCGGCTTCGCGCGCGTCCTGCGCGCGGTCGCGATGGGTGCGTTGCGCCGGAACCTCGGCGCTGCGCCGGGCGGGGATGATTTCCACTTCGCGCGAAAACATCGCGAACGCGGTGCGTGCGACCTGGCGGGTGTCGTACCACGCGTACGCACCGACGCCGAGCGCGCCGGCGAGCGGCACCATCCGCGCCAGTGAACTGCCCAGCGCGCGCTCGGACAGCTTGACGCCGATCCGGTGCGCGATGCTGCGGAAGCCGTGCGTGGTCGCCGCGTGCACCATCCAGCGCTGCCCCGTGCGCACCGCGAGGTCGCGCACCGCCTGCGCGGCCGCGTGGCGGAACAGGCAGAACAGCATCTGTTCGCGGGTGAGCTTGGGGTGTTCGCCGCACACCGCCGCGATGTCCGCCACCATCTGTGCCTGGATTTTCCAGATCGCCACCAGCTCCGGCAACACCGTCAGCCAACCGATCGGCCCCGGCGGCAGCGCAAGCGAGGACGATGCCAGGAATGCCTTGCGACGTGCGGCCAGCGCGATGGCTTCGACGCGGGCACGCGGATGTTCGCGTGGATGCTCGCGGCTGGACGGAATGTCGGATAGATAATCGAGGATCTGCTGCGCGATCCGTTGCGAAGGCTGGCCCGCGGGGGCGGCAAGGGAAGCGGTCATCGGCGTCCTCGATGCAGATCGAACCGGTTCTCAACATGCCGCGCTCGCGCCCGCGAATCAAGCCATCCGGACCCGCGCTTCAGCCGCCGATCATGCACCCAAGATCCGGCCGCCATCCACCCGGATCGTTTGTCCGGTGACGTACGCCGCATCGCGGATCAGCCACAACACTGCGCCGGCAATGTCTTCGGGCGTGCCCTGGCGCTGCAACGCCGTCTGTTCGACCAGCGTCTGCGGTGTCTCGGCCTTGACGGGATTCTCCGACCACAGCACGTTTCCGGGTGCCACTGCGTTCACCCGCACCTCGGGTCCGAGTTCCTGCGCCAGCGCCAGCGTCGCCATGCGCAGTGCGGCCTTGCCCATGCCGTACGCCGCGTGCTGCGGCAGCGGCCGTTCGGCGTAGATGTCGGTGATGTTGATGATTGCGCCGCGCGATGCTTTCAGGTGCGGCGCGGCGGCCTGCGCCAGCAGCAGCGGCGCGCGTGCGTTGATCGCGAAGAATTCATCGCATTGCGCGGCAGTGATGCTGCCCATGGGCGTCGCATGGAAAATCGATGCATTGTTGATCAGCGCATCGAGCCGGGCGAAGCGGGCGAGCGTGGCGTCGATCAGGCGCGGCAGGCGTTCGGCATCGGCGAGGTCCGCCTGCAGCGCAAGGGTCGAATCCGCGCGTCGCGTTTCCAGTTCCGCCATCAGCGCGTCCAGTTCGGCGCGCGAGTTTCGAAAGTGCAGGGCAAGGTCGTATCCCGCTGCGTGCAGCGTGCGCGCGATCACCGCGCCGACGCGCCTCGCGGCGCCCGTGACCAGCACGACCGGACGGGTTTGGCTCATGGTCGCCCCTGCGCGTTATCCTGCATGACCGACAGATTGCCGCAATCGCGTGGATGCCGCCAGCATGGATCGCTCCCTGCCCGACCCTTCAGCAGACGAAATCGCGCATTCGGCGCGTCTGGCCGAGGCCATCCGGCGCGAGATTGCCGCGTCGGGGCCGGTTTCGTTCGGGCGTTTCATGGAGCGCTGTCTTTACGCGCCGGGCCTGGGTTATTACAGCGCGGGGCGGCTGAAGTTCGGCAAGGACGGTGACTTCGTCACCGCACCGGAACTCGGGCCGCTGTTTGCAGGCTGCGTGGCGCGCGCGCTGGCACCTGCACTGCGCGCCTGCGGCGGGGATGCCGTGTGGGTCGAGCTCGGCGGCGGCAGCGGCGCCTTCGCGCGCGACTGCCTGCTGGAACTGCGAGCGCTCGATGCGCTGCCGCGCCACTACTGGTTGCTGGAACCGTCGGCGGACCTGCGCGAACGCCAGCGCGAACGGCTGCAGTCTGAGCTATCCGCCGAGCTGTTCGCGCGCTGCGCGTGGCTGGACCGTCCGCCGCAACATGCGTGGTCGGGCATCCTGTTCGCCAACGAAGTCCTGGACGCGTTGCCGATCACGCGCTTCACGTCACACGACGGCGAGGTGTTCGAGGAACACGTGGACGTGAACGCGAACGGTGCGTTCGTGCGGGTCGATCGACCGGCCGATGCGCTGGTGGCCGGTGCGGTGCGGCATCTGCAACGGCACCTCGGTCGCGAATTCGGGGACGGCTATCGCTCGGAAGTGCTGCCGCAATTGCCGTGGTGGCTGGAAGCGGTCGCGGGCGAGCAGACCCGCGGCGCGGTGTTGTTCGTCGATTACGGCTACGTGCGACGCGAGTTTTATTTGCCCGAGCGCCGCGACGGCACCTTGCTGTGCCACTACCGCCACCGTGCACATGATGATCCGCTGATCCTGCCGGGCCTGCAGGACATCACGGCCTCGATCGATTTCACCGCGCTGGCCGAGGCCGGCATCGGTGCGGGATTCGAACCGGTGTCGTACGCCTTCCAGTCGGAATTCCTGATCGCATCCGGCCTCGACACGGCATTCGCCGGCGCGCGCGAAACGGCGCCCGGCGAAGCCGCGCGCTACGCGCTGGCACAACAGGTCAAGCGGCTGACGCTGCCCGGCGAAATGGGCGAGCGTTTCCAGGCGATGCTGTTCGCGCGCGAGCTCGAGATCGGCGCGTTGTTCGCACCGCTGATGCAGGTGGATCGCAGCGAACGACTGTAGCCACCGCGGCAGCGCGCCGCGCCTGCACGATGGCCGGCGCTGCCATAATCGCCGCCTGTCGCAGCGAAGGTCTGATCGTGCAAGAACACTCCTGGTTACTGTCGATACTGGTGTTCCTGGTCGCGGTCGTGATCGCGGTACCGCTGGCGCGCAAGCTGAAGCTGGGTTCGGTACTGGGTTATCTGGCGGCAGGCGTGGTGATCGGGCCGTACGGCCTCAAGTGGGTGCACAACCCCGACGCGATTTCCGGGATTTCGGAATTCGGCGTCGCGCTCTTGTTGTTCGTGATCGGGTTGGAACTGTCGCCGCAGCGGCTATGGGTGATGCGGCGCGCGGTGTTCGGCGCGGGCGCGGCGCAGGTGTTCGGCTCGGCGCTCGTCCTCGGCCTGATCGCGGCGTTCGGGTTTCATCTCGACCCGGTTGCCGCGGCGGTCGTCGGCTTGGCGCTGGCGTTTTCTTCGACGGCGTTCGGTTTGCAGATTCTCGCCGAGCGGCGCGAACTGCAGAGTACGCACGGGCGCCAGGCATTCGCGATCCTGCTGTTCCAGGATCTGGTCGCGATTCCGCTGATCGCGGCGATCCCGTTGCTGGCCGAGCATGCTGCGCCCCACGTCACGCAGCCGCTGTGGCTTTCGTCCCTGCGCGTGGCCGGCGTGATCGCGGTGGTGGTGGTGGGCGGACGCTATGCGCTGCGGCCGGTGTTCCGCGCCGTCGCCAAGACGCAGTTGATCGAAGTGTCGACGGCCACCGCGTTGCTGGTGGTCATCGGTACCGCGTGGCTGATGCAACTCGCCGGTATCTCGATGGCATTGGGCACGTTCCTGGCAGGCGTGTTGCTGGCCGATTCGGAATACCGCCACGATCTCGAATCCAATATCGCGCCATTCGAGGGCCTGCTGCTCGGGTTGTTCTTCATCACGGTCGGCATGGGCGTGAACCTGAAACTGCTAGCGCTGCATCCGTGGATCGTGGTGGGGCTGGTGGCGTTGCTGCTCGCGTGCAAGGCGCCGGTGCTGGCCGCGATCGGGCGCCTGAGCCCGCGCATGCAGGGCGCCGATGCGATCAAACTTGCGGCATTGCTGGCCGGCGGCGGCGAATTCGCATTCGTGGTGTTCAAGCTCGCCAGGGAACATGGTTTGCTGACGCGCACGCAGCACCAATTGCTGGTGCTGGTCGTGACGCTCGGCATGGTCGCGGTGCCGCTGCTGGTGCTGGCCGCGGCGCGGCTGCCCGAACGGCGCAAGCCCCAGCGCGAATTCGACAGCATCGAGGCTGGTACGCCGCGCGTGATCATCGCGGGCTTCGGCCGCGTCGGCCAGATCGTGGGCCGGTTGCTGCGCGCGCGCAACATTCCCTTCGTCGCGCTGGAAAGCTCGGTCGAGCAGGTCGACCTGTCGCGTCGCTTCCAGGGCACTGAAATCTATTTCGGTGATCCCACCCGCGCCGAGATGTTGCGCGCGGCCGGTGCGGGCAAGGCCGAGGTGTTCGTGCTGGCCACCGACGACCCGGATGCGAACGTGCGCACCGCGCGCATCGTGCGCCGTCTGTTCCCGCACCTGAAAATCATCGCGCGCGCGCGCAATCGTCAGCACGCGTTCCGCCTGATGGATTTGACCAGCGACCCCGACGACGTGGTGCGCGAGACGTTCTATTCCAGCCTGAAGATGGCGGGCCTGACGCTGAAGGCGCTGGGCATGGAGAAGGAGCAGGCGCGCGCGGTCGTGGAACTGTTCCGGGAACACGACGAGAAGCTGCTGCACGACCAGCACCTTGTATACGACGACGACGTGGCGCTGCGCCAGACCACGCGCGAGGCTTATGCGGAGTTGCAGGGCCTGTTCGAAGCCGACACGCGGGCGCAGGCGCGACCGGAAAGGGCCGGCAAGGTGTGAAGCAGCTGGTCAATGCGGGCCGCGGATCAAGCACATCAAGCGCTTGAGCCGGCGAAGACGAGTCCGGGCGGCACCGGACTCATCATGTCGATAAAGTGCAGGACGGCACTTTATCGACATTCAATTGCTCGGATGCGTCATCAACGGCGTCACCACCTGGGCATTGAGCGGTGCGCTGCGGCGCGGCGACAGTTCCAGCGCCAGATCGACGTAGCCCAAGACCCGCGCGACTTCCGCGGGCGTGCGCTGCATGCAGTCGCGCGCGTCGCGGTCGCCGCCGCGCGCGAGCAGCACGCGCGCGGGCTCGAACAGGGCGTGCATCGCGCAGGCGTGCAATGCGGTCACGCCATGTTCGTCGGCGTGCCGCATGTCGGCACCGGCGTCCAGCAGCACCGGAAGCAGCGCGCCCAGATGCGTGCCGTCGCACTCGGCGCCCGGCTTCACGTGCACGCCCAGCAGCATCAGGAGCGGGGTGGCGCCGCGCCGGTCGACGGCATTCACCGACGCGCCGTCTTCGACGAGCAATGCGTCCAGCAGGCGCCGGCAGCGCAGGCTGTCGCGGCTGTCGAAGCAGAACCGCGCGGCCGCATGCAGCGCAGTGTGGCCGCCCGCATCGGTGAGCGTCGTGTTCGCGCCGAGTTCGCGCAAGCAGGCGATCATGTCGGCATGGCCGAGGGCGGCGGCGATCATCAGGGCGGTGACGTCATCGGTGTGGCGCTCGTCCACGGGCACGCCCGCGGAAACCAGCGCTCGCACGATGTCGGCATGGCGCGCGCTGACGGCGGCCGACAGCGGCGACGCGCCGGTGTCGACGGTAAGCTTCGGATCGGCATGCGCGGCCAGCAATCGTTGCACGCTTTGCAACGCGCCCGCGCCGCTCGCGCGCAGCAGCGCGGTGGCGCCGCGTTCGTCGCGCGCGTCGGCGGGCAGGCCAAGTTCAAGCAGTCGCGCGACCGCGTCGGCATCGGCCGCAGCGGCAGGCAGGTCGGCGTCGCGCAGCGGACGTCCCGGCAATGGCCAGGCAATCCAGCGCAACCAGTGCTCGAGTTGCGTCGCGCCGCGTGCCAAGGCGAGGCCCAGCGGCGTCTCCCCGCTGGCCGCGGGACTCTCGGGATCGGCGCCGTGCGCGATCAACGATTTCACCAACGGCAGCGCGGTTTCGGGTTTGGCATCCAGCGCCGCATGCAAGGGCGTCGCGCCGGCGCGATCGCGGACGTTCGGATCGACGCCGCGCGAGAGCAACGCATCCAGGACCGGGAGCAACGCCGGGCGACTGGCATGGTGCAGCGGGGAGCGCCCATCGGCATCCGCACCAAACAGGTCCGCGCCGCGTTCCAGCAACATCAGTGCGAACGAAGCATCGTCGTCCCTTTCGCCGAGTTGCGCCAATGCGCCCGCGAAACGCCCCGCGCCGGCCGGCGTCGCGCCGGCGTCCAGCAACTGGCGCACGGCCGCGCGTGATCCGGGCAGGTGATCCAGCAGTGCATCGAACAACCGGGTGCCGTCGTCGAGGCGCGCTTCGGCAGCCAGGCCATGTTCCAGCAGCCACGCGCGCGGCGCCGCGTCGACGTGATCGGCAAGCTCGAGATACAGCGATGCGAGTTCCGTTTCGGGCCAGCTCCGCACGCGTTCGGCGAAACGTGCGATCACTTTCCAATGATCGAAGCGCAGCGCATCGAGCAGGTGCGAGGGCGTGTCGGCGCCGGCTTCCGGCTGGCTCGCTTGGGCATGGCTGGCCGGCAGCGGCGCCTCCGGATCCATCAGCGCGACCAGGTCCCAGCGTCCCGCACCGCTGGCTTGGTCGATCGCGCTGCGCCCGTCGCTGCCCTTGCGTTGCGGATCGGCGCCCAGCGCGAGCAGCGCGCGCAGGCATTCGGCGTTCGCGCGCGGCGACTGGCAGGCGAGCGTCAATGCGGTGCGGCCGTGCTGGTCGGCGGCGTGCACGTCCGGCTGCTTTTCCGCAAGCGAGGTGACGACGTCGGTGGCGCCCGCGCGCGCGGCTTCCATCAATGGGGTGGTGCCGTAGCGATCGGCGCTCGCGGCGTTGGCCCCGGCGTCCAGCAGGACGCGCGCGATCTGCGCATGATTCTCGCGCGCGGCATGCGTCAGCGCGCTTGCGCCCAGCGCATCGACCGCGTTCACATGCGCCTTGTGCTTCAGCAGGATCTGCACGCCTTCGGGATCGTCATCGGCGATGCCGGCCGCGGCGGGCAGCGCGGTGTCGGCGAGCGCGCCGTGTTCGACCAGGAATCGCAGCAACGGCCAGTTCGCGGCACCGGCGGCGACCGCGAGCGGCGTGGCCTGGTTGCGGTTGCGGGCTTCCAGCGGCGCCTGCGCGTCGATCAGGATCGCCGCGACCGCCGCCTCCGAACACAACGCCGCGTGGTGCAGTGGCGTGTTGCCGTCGGCATCGGGCAAGGATGGATCGGCGCCATTCGCGACCAGCGTCGTCACCGTTTCCGGCCGCCCCTGGCTGCACGAGCGCGTCGCCGCCAGCAGCGGCGTCAGGCCCGCGTGCGGAAGATTCACGTGCGCGCCCTTGCCGATCAGCGCGCGCAACAGCCGTGTGTCCGGCAGTTCCGCCGCCAGCACCAGCGCGGAACGCTGGTCGCGCGCGCCGGCGGGTGGGGCGGCATCCGGACTCGCGCCACGTGCGAGCCAAGCGTTGGCGGCACTGACATCGCCCGCGCGAATCGCGTCGAGCAGGCCCTCGTCCAACCTCGCCTGCGGCAGTTTCGGTTCGACGGGTTCGGCCGCGTGCGGCGCGGTGTCGTCGGGATCGTTCGCGTCGTTCGCGTTGGCGTGCGGCGCTCGGTCCGGTTCGGGATCGGGGGTGTGCGAAGGTGGCGTGTCGGTCGGTGGTGGCACGCGCTGGCCGCGTCCGCCGAACAGCAGGCGCAGCGTGCGGTCTGCAACGATCAGCGAACCCACCGGCAACACCACCACCGCGAACAGGAACAGCGCGGCGGTGCGGATCTCGTCGGGAAAATTGGCGCCGATGCCGGCGAGACTCAACGCGCCGAACGCGATCGCGAGTTGCGCCAACGCCGCCGGCAGGAAGTGCGTGACGAACAGATCGCGCCCGCGGGTCAGATGCCGCGCGAAGGTGGTGCTGCGTGCCAGCGCGGCGGTGATCCACGAATGTTCCGCGCCGGCGGGAAATGCATCGTCCCATTCGAAAACCAGTCCGAACACTGGCCACAACCGCCACAACACCACCAGCGCGATCGCCAGGGCCACGGCCAGTCCCAGCGCCGCCGCCAACGAGGGCGCGCGCGACAGTACCGCGAGTGGCCAGGCCACCAGCAGGAACACCACGGCGGTATGGACGGCCAGCGCGATCAGGTGGGGCGGGCCGCGCCGGATCACGGTGCGCGTGAACGAAGGTTCGCAGCCGAAGCCGATCGCGTGGCACACGGCCGCCATCGACAGCGAAGCGCCGAGCAGCAGCAACACCAGCGAGTAACGTTCCCAGGAAGGCGGAATCCAGATCGCGAGCAGCACCGCGACCAGCGAAGGCAGAAAGCAGGGCAGCGACTTCAGGAGCGGCGGCCGGCGGCGGGGCTTGGCGGGCATAACGGGCTCATGCGGCGGACGCCCAAGTATAGGGAATGTGTATGTATCGACCACAACGCTTTCACGCAGACGGTGCGTCGATCCCGATTCGTGCGCCGGCGACCCGCAGCGAAGGCATCGGGTCGACCCGGGTTGCTCCGGCTTTTCGAAAGCCGCGGCATTTCGGCCATCGATCGGCAGTTGACGTACGGGCTTGCGCGGCTCATTCCAAACTGCGATAGTCGGCATAACAAAATTCATACAAACGTATGAAATACGCACGGGCGCGGCCGTGTCGGCCGGCGGCCCGTCAAAATCCACGACTGGAGATCCATCGATGAGCAAGCATTCCATTACCACGCCGGGGTTTGCAGGCCTGGCGCTCGCCGCGCTGAGCGTGGCCGTGGCCGGGGCGATGGTGAGTCCGGCCGCGTCCGCTTCCGGCTTCCAGATCAGCGAGAACACCGTGCAGGCGATGGGCCGCGCCTATGCCGGCCGCGAAGCCGCCGGCAACGATGCCTCGGTGGTCATGAACAATCCCGCGGCGATGGTGGACTTCGACACCTACGCGGTGCAGATCGATGCCACCGCGATCAACGTGAGCACCCAATTCCATGGCAGCGGTACCGACGCGATCGGCCAGCCGCTTTCCGGCAGCGATGGCGGCAATGGCGGCGGCGTGCACGGCGTGCCGGCGATCAGCTTCATCGCGCCGATCGCCGAGAACTGGCGCCTCGGCTTCGGCGTCAACGCGCCGTTCGGCCTCGCCACCGAATACGACGCCGGCTGGATGGGTCGTTATCAGGCGCTGAAGACCAGCGTGAAGTCGATGGACTTCACCGGCTCGGTGGCGTGGGCGATCAGTCCGCAGTTCGCGCTGGGCTTTTCGGTGATCGCGCAAAAGACCACCATCGACCTCGGCAACGCCATCGACCTCGGCGCGGTGCTGGCGGCGCCGCCGTTCGGACTGGCGCCGACTTTCCTGCCGCAATCGGCGGACGGCGCGGTGCGCCTGCGCGGCGATGACTGGAAGTGGGGTTGGGCGATCGGTGCGGAGTGGAAGCCGACCACCCAGGACACGATTGCGCTTTCCTATCACGGCAAGATCAATCACCGCTTCGATGGGCAGGCGTACTTCACGGTCCCTGCAAGCGTGCAATTCGTGCTCTCGCAACCCGGCGTGCCACCGCTGTTCCAGAACACCGCGGGCAGCGGCCAGTTGGCGACTCCGGCCACCGCCTCCCTGAGCTACTGGCACAAGACGCTTGGCCCGGTGTCGTGGGGCGCGGAACTCAGTTGGACCGGCTGGAGTTCGTTCCAGAACCTCGCCATCGATTTCGCCAACCCGGCGCAGCCCGACATCAACCAGTACTACGGTTGGCGCAACACCCTGTTCGGCTCGGTCGGCATGGAATACAAGATGAGCGACCGGTGGACCTGGCGCGCGGGCGTGGCGTATGACCAGACCCCGACCCGCGACTTTTCGCGCGATCCGCGCATTCCGGATGGTGCACGCAAATGGATCTCGGTGGGCGCGGGCTACACCCCGGTGCCGAACCTGCGCTTCGACATCGGCTACACCCACCTGTTCGTCGATGACGGCAACGTCAACGACATCAGCGCGACCGGCGATCACCTGGTCGGCAGCTTCGAAAACTCCGGCGACCTGTTCGGCATCTCGATGCAGTACAAGTTCTGACGCGCCCGCGGTTTCAGCCGTGCCTCGAGAACCCCGCCGCAAGGCGGGGTTTTTGTTGGCGTCCGCATTGTCCGCGCACTGTCCGCGGACACAACGGCCGGTGACGTATTGACCCCAATCTGCTGATTCGATGGACAAATTACGTCCTCGTCGCTTGGCATGCGGCATGCACAAGGCATGCACAAAGAGAAGCGATTTGGTGTTGCATCCGACGCGGCGGCTGAATCGCCTTCATGGAGACGGGGATGTTCGGCTATTACCTCGACCTTGCCTTCCGGAGCCTGAAACGTTCACCCGGAATCACTGTGCTGATGGTCCTCAGCATCGGCGTGGGCGTGGCGCTGGCGATGACCACGTGGACCCTGGTGCACAGCCTCGCGGGCGATCCGATCCCGCAGAAGTCGGCGCGGCTGTTCGTGCCGACCATCGATATGTGGGGACCGGAAGCCCGCAGCAAGACCGGCGACAACGACCCACCTGTGCTGCTCGATTACGCTACGGCGCAGGCGCTGCTGCGCGACGCGCGCGCGCGATACCAGTCCGCGAACTACTGGATTGCCCCGACGGTGGTGCCGTCGCGTCGCGACCAGCATCCCTTCAACGCGTCGGGCTTCGCGGTCACCGGCCAGTTTTTCCCGATGCTGGACGTGCCGTTCCGCTACGGCAGCGGCTGGAGTGATGCCGAGGACGCGGATCGCGCGCAGGTCGCGGTGATCAGCAGCGAATTGAACGACAAACTGTTCGGCGGCCGCGACAGCGTCGGCCAGTCGTTCGCGATCGACGGCCGCAACTACCGCGTGGTGGGCGTGCTGGGCAACTGGAACACCCAGTTCGCGTATTACGACGTGCCGGCCTACGGTGGCTACATGGTCCAGCCGGTCGGCCTGTTCCTGCCGTTCAGCACGGCCGTTGCGGCGCGCATGCCGGCGGAGGGTTCGACCGATTGCTTCAAGCGACCGGCGCAACCCGGCTTCGAGGCCTTCAGGCAATCCAGTTGCGCCTGGGTCAGCTACATGGCGGAGCTGGACACGCCCGCGCGGCAATACAAGGCGTACCTGGAAAACTTCGCGCGCCAGCGCTTCGACTGGGCGCCCAATGTGCGCCTGTACGACCTGATGGGCTGGCTCGATTATTTCCAGGCGCTGCCGCCTGGGGTGCGCATGCTGCCGTTGGCGGGCGTAGGGCTGCTGATCGTGTGCCTGGTGGATACGATCGGCCTGATGCTCGCGCGGTTCCTGCGCCGGTCGGGCGAGATCGGCGTGCGCCGCGCGCTCGGCGCGCCGCGCCGCGCGATCTACGCGCAGTTCATGGCCGAAGGCGCACTGATCGGGGCGGCGGGCGGCGTGGCCGGCGTGTGCTTCACGGCGCTCGGGGTGTGGTGGCTGGGTGCCCGGTTTCCCGAGTCGTGGTCGGCCATGCTGCCGCGCATGGATACACCGTTGCTCGCACTCACGATCGGGGCCGCGATCGTCGCCACGCTCGCCGCCGCGGTGTACCCGATCTGGCGTGCGGCGCACGTGCAGCCGGCGTGGCAGGTCAAGACGAATTGAGGTGACGGGGTGCTGTGCCGTTGCTCGAACAAACGAGTCCTCGTCTCGGTGGTTCGCGCGGGAAATGCGGGAGCCGGATTCGTGCAACTGGTTTCCTTCGGCACCGCAACCGATACGGGTCCCCACGCTCCGCGCGGCCCCGGAATGACAAGGTCGAGGTGCACGGAATGACAAGCCGGAATGACATGCAGGAGAAGACGCAGCCATGAACGTTTCCCCCATCATCGCCGCGCTGCGCAGGCACAAGGCCGGCGCGTTCCTGATCGGCATGCAGATCGCACTGACGCTTGCGATCGTGTGCAACCTCATCGCGATCATCGGTCCGCTGTCGCAGCTCATCAAGCGTCCGTCGGGACTGGTCGAACAGAACCTGTTCCTCGTCGCGCAGAGTTACGTCGGTGCACCGGCGGGGCAGGATGCCGCCACCTTGGCGAAGCTCGATTCGATGCAAATGACCGACCTTGCCGCGCTGCGCGCGTTGCCGGATGTGCAGGACGCCACGCCGGTCACGTCGCTGCCGCTGTTGCGGACCGGCTACACGCGCGGCATCTCCACGCAGCCGGCGCAGGCCCATGGCGTCACGCGTGCGTCGATTTACCACGGCGACGAGCGAATGCTTTCCACGCTGGGCCTGCAATTGGTGGCCGGGCGCGATTTCGTCCGCGCGGACGTGCGCCACGGCGCCAATGACGATGCCGTCGCACCACCCGCGGTGATCGTGACGCGCGCGCTGGCCGAGCGTTTGTTCCCGCACGACGACGGGCTTGGCCAGTCGATCTATTTCAACGGCAGCTCGGCACCCAGCACGATCGTCGGCGTCGTTGCGCGCATGCTCACCTCCAATCCCGACGGTGTCCGATCCATCGCCTGGAATGCGGTGCTGGTTCCGGCCCGCATCGATGGCGCGGCGACCATGTACGCGGTGCGCGCCAAACCCGGACGCATGCACGCAGCCATGGCTGCCGCACGCGATGCGCTGTTCAGGACCGATCCCATGCGGGTGGTCCAGCAGGGCGGCCGCTACGACATGCAGGGCATCCACACGTTCGCCCAGGTGCGTACCTGGGGCTACGTGGCCGATCACTTCATCGTGCAGGTGATGACCGCCATCTGCGTGATCCTGCTGGCCGTCACCGGCGTCGGCATGACCGGCCTCACCAGCTTCTGGGTCAACCAGCGCCACAAGCAGATCGGCATTCGCCGGGCACTGGGCGCGACCAGATCGGACATCCTGCGCTACTTCCAGATGGAGAATCTGCTGATCGCGGGTGGCGGTTGCGTGGTCGGCGTCGTGTTGGCCATCGCGATCAACCTGATGTTGCTGCGGATGTTCCAGATGGATCGCATGCCCGTGTCGTACGTGATCGTGGGCGTGGTCGTGATCCTGGCGCTGGGGCAGCTCGCAGTATTCGCGCCGGCGCGCCGGGCCTCCAAAGTGCCTCCCGTGGTCGCGACGCGATCGGTGTGATTACCCGGGCGCGCGTGGGCGTGATGGAAGGGCAGCACGCGCCCGGCGACATCGGCCGGGCGGCGCCACGCGCGTCATGACTGCGGTTGCGGCTGCGGGGGCAGCAGCTTCTGCACCTTGGCGCGGACGGTGCTGTCCGTCTGTACCAGGGTCGCGATCTGCACGTACCGGTGCGGTGACAGTTGATGGCTTTCGACCGCGGCTTCCATTTTCTTTTCGGCTGCCTGCTGCAGTTTCGTGCGGTCGTCGGGGGTCTTCGCGGCCGCGAGCTGCGGCTGCACCGAATCCTTGATGCCTTGCACTTCCACGATCGCTTGCGCGAAGTTCTTCAGCTCCGTGTCGTTGGGAGCCGGGCCCATGTCGCCTTGGGTTGCCGCCGCGCTGGCGGGTGGGGTTTGCGGCGGACTTGCAGGTTGCGTCTGTGCGAGTGCGGCCGGTGCCGCCAAGGCGATCGCCAGGCTCACTGCGAGGGCGATGCCCGACCGGTGAAATCGTCCGTTCATTGGAATGTTCCATTGTGGCTGGGGGAGGGCGCGGTGGTGACGGCCACCGCGGCTTCCACCGTAACGATGTCGGCGGATCGGGCGCAACCGGGCGCCGCCACCCGGTTCAGACGGGGGTCGGTTTCATCCGTAGTTGTTGCCGTACATGAATATTCGACAACGTGGTGGGGACTGCCACGAACACCTTCAGCTGCGGGAGATGGTGCACGCGCAGGCCCCGCGGAGCACGTTCGCGGGAGATCGCGGTGAAGGCGTTGCCGCCGTCAATCCTGCAGCGTCAGCAGGCTCGCGTTGCCGCCCGCGGCGGTGGTGTTGACGGTGAAGGTGCGCTCGGTCGCGAAGCGCAGGAGATAATGCGGACCGCCGGCCTTGGGGCCGGTACCGGAAAGGTTCTCGCCGCCGAAAGGTTGCACGCCGACCACCGCACCGATCTGGTTGCGGTTGACGTAGACGTTGCCGACTTTCGCGCGGCGTCGGATGTGGTCCACCGTTTCGTCGATGCGACTGTGGATGCCGAGCGTCAGGCCAAAGCCGGTCGCGTTGATCGCATCGATCACGGCGTCGAGTTCGCTCGCTTTCCAGCGCACCACGTGCAGCGCCGGGCCGAACACTTCGCGCGTCAACAATTTGATCGATGCAATTTCGTACGCGCGCGGCGCGAAGAAGGTGCCATGCTCGGCGCCTTCCGGAAGTTTCGCCATGTTGATCAGCTTGGCCGTGCCGCGCATCACTTCCGCGTGTTCTTCGAGGGTGGCGCACGAAGGCTGGTCGATCACCGGGCCCACATCGGTCGAAAGCAACGCGGGATCGCCGACCTTCAACTCGTCCATCGCGCCCTTCAGCATGTCGATCACGTGGTCGGCGATGTCTTCCTGCACGAACAGCACGCGCGCGGCCGAGCAGCGCTGGCCGGCGGAGTCGAACGCGCTGGTCATCACGTCTTTCACGAGTTGTTCGGGCAGCGCCGAGGAATCCGCGATCAGCGCGTTCTGGCCGCCGGTTTCGGCGATCAGCGCCGCGATCGGCGCGTTGCGCGCGGCCAGCGTGCGGTTGATGGTCCACGCCGTTTCGGTCGAGCCGGTGAAGCACACGCCGGCGATTTCATCGCGCGTCAACAAGGTCTTGCCGATCACCGAGCCGCGGCACGGTGCGTACTGCAGGACTTTTTCGGGCACGCCAGCCTGGTGCAGCAGTTTCACGGCCATGCAGCCGATCAGCGTGGTCGGCTCGGCGGGCTTGGCGATTACCGCGTTGCCCGCAGCGAGACCGGCCGCCACTTGCCCGGTGAAGATCGCCAGCGGGAAATTCCACGGGCTGATGCACACGAACACGCCGCGTCCGCGCAGGAACAACTGGTTGGATTCGCCAGTCGGGCCGGGCAGGTCTTCCGGTTTGCCGAACAGCTTGCGCGCCATCGCCGCGTAGTAGCGGCACATGTCGGCGGCTTCGCGGATTTCGCCGATCGCGGCGGGGATGGTCTTGCCGGCTTCGCGCACGCACAGCGCGATCAGCTCGCCGCGGTTCTGTTCGATCAGGTCGGCCGCGCGTTCGAGGATCTTCGCGCGTTCGTCCGCAGGCGTGTCGTCCCATGCAGGTTGCGCGGCGACCGCGTTGTCGAGCGCGTGCAACAGCGTTGTCGCGTCGGCATCGCGCGATTGGCCGACCACGACACGGTGGTCGGCCGGGCTGGTGACGTCGCGCGGTGGCTGCGCGGATTGCGCGCCGGGCACCAGGGGTTCCGCGTGCCACGGGCCGCGCCTGGCGTTGACAGCCTCGGCCAGGGATTTCAATTCATCTTCGTTGGCAAGATTGACGCCCATGGAATTTTTCCGGAGTGTGCCGTACAGGTCGACCGGCAGGGGAATGCGGGGATGCCGGTATTGGCCGCCATGCGCCGCGCCGAACGCGCGCACTTCGGTGCAGGGATCGGCGACCAGCTCGTGGATCGGCAACTTCTCGTCGCTGATGCGGTTGACGAAGCTGGTGTTGGCGCCGTTTTCCAGCAGGCGCCGCACGAGATACGGCAGCAGGTCTTCGTGGCTGCCGCACGGCGCGTACACGCGGCACGGCACGTTCCAATGCTCGGGACCGACGACTTCCGCATACAAGTCGGCGCCCATGCCGTGCAGGCGTTGGAATTCGAATGGACGTCCGTTCGCGAGGTGGTGGATTGCCGCGATGGTGTGCGCGTTGTGGGTCGCGAACTGCGGGTAGATCACATCGGCGCCCGCATCGAGCATGCGCTTCGCGTTGGCGAGGTACGACACGTCGGTGTTGGGCTTGCGCGTGAACACCGGGTAGCCGGAAAGGCCCAGTTCCTGCGCGCGCTTGATTTCGGAATCCCAGTACGCACCCTTGACCAGCCGCACGCACCAACGGCGTTTCGCGGCCCTGGCGGTTTCGACCAGCCATTCGATCACGAACGGCGCGCGCTTCTGGTACGCCTGCACCGCGAGCCCGAAACCGTTCCAGCCTGCGAGCGACGGGTGCGTGAACACCGCTTCCATCACTTCCAGCGACAGTTCCAGCCGGTCGGCTTCTTCGGCGTCGATGGTGAGCGCGATGCCTTGTGCCTTCGCGAGTTGCGCAAGTTCCAGCACCACCGGCGTCAGCTCCGCATGCACGCGGGCGCGTTTGGCGACTTCGTAGCGCGGATGCAGCGCCGACAGCTTCACCGAGATCGATGGCGCATCCAGCAGGTCGGCGAACGGTCCGCGCGCGCCGAGTGCGAGGATCGCGTCGTGGTACGCCTTCTTGTAGCGCGCGGCGTCGGGCGCGGTGAACGCGGCCTCGCCCAGCATGTCGTAGGAATACCGGTACTTCGCGTTGTCGCCCTTGGCCGAGCGATCCAGCGCTTCCTCGATGGTGCGGCCCATCACGAACTGGTGGCCCATGATGCGCATGGCCTGGCGCACCGCGAGTCGGATGACAGGCTCTCCGGCGCGCGCGATCAGGCGCTTCAACGCGCCCGGCGCATCCGCACGCGTCGCGTCGGCGAGGTTCACCAGATGGCCGGTCAGCATCAGGCCCCAGGTGGACGCGTTCACGAACAGCGAGTCGCTGGCGCCGAGGTGTTTTTTCCAGTCGGCTTCGCCGAGTTTGTCGCGGATCAGCTTGTCGGTGGTCAGCCGATCAGGAATGCGCAGCAACGCCTCCGCCACGCACATCAGCAGCACGCCTTCCTCGCTGGAAAGGTCGTACTGGCGCATGAAGGATTCGACGGCGCTCTGCCCGGCGCTGCGCTCGCGCACCCGCGCCACCAGCGCCGCGGCCTGCGCCTCGACGGCCTCGCTCTCCTTCGCAGGCAGACCTGCTTCGGCCAGTCTTGCCGCGACCACGTCGGCTTCATCGTCGCTCCACGCAGCGGTGATGCACGCGCGCGTTGCCGAAGCTGGCGGCGGCAATTCGGGGGAAAGGATTTCGGCCATGACGGCAACTCGAAGCGTGACCGTCCATTGTACGGCTTGCGTACGGCGCAGCCAATGATGCGCGGCAGAAACCGCGCGCATGGTCGGGCTATTCTTGCTGCCGTGGCCGCGCGGCCTTATGATTCCCGGATTGCGGTACCGTGAATGTCCATGATCACACGTCTACCGGTGGCTGCCGAAACCGGGCAGGTGACGCTGTTGTTGGCGCCCAATCGGGCGCTCAACCGCAGCCAGGTTCGCCGGTTGACGTGGGAAGTGTGCATCGCGGCGTTGCTTGTTGCAGCACTGGCGGCGTGGAGTGGCGACGTGTTTGCGCCATTGTTCGCGCTGATCGAGATCCCCGTGGTGGCGATCGCGTTCTGGCTGGTGTGGCGCAGCGGGGATCGCAGGGAGCGGATCACGCTGGGTACGGATCACATCCGAATCGAGCAGCTTCCGTCGCGCGGCCGTGCCGTCAGCACGTTTCCCGCGGCGTGGGTGAAAGTGCGGGTGCTGGAACGCGGCGACGGCCACAGGCACGTGGTGTTGGCCGCGCAGGGACGCGAGCAGGAAGTAGGGCAATGCCTCGGCGACGACGAGCGCATGCAATTGTCGCGATGGCTCAAGACCTTGCTGTCCGGCCGCAGCGGCTGGCGTGACAACTGATGCAACGCGTGGACAACACAGACAACAGGCTATCCGGGGTGCGATGACGATGAGTTCCAGCAATTGCAAGCGGCGGATCGTGGGGGCGGCTGCCGCCTTCGGTGCACTGCTCGTGGCGATGACCGCCGCCGCCAACCCGGTTCCGTGGCAGATGAACCTGGACAAGGGCGTGACGCCCGTATCGCAGCAGATCTGGAATCTGCACATGGCCGCGCTGTGGGTGTGCGTGGCGCTCGGCATCCTCGTGTTCGGCGCGATGTTCATCGCGATCGTCCGCTTCCGCCGTTCCAAGGGCGCGGTGGCCGAAACCTGGAGCCACAACACTCTGCTCGAAATCGGCTGGACGGTGCTGCCGGTACTGATCCTGATCGGCCTCGCCGCGCCCGCCACCATCCTCACCCGCGAGATGTACAACGCCACCGATGCGCAGATGACCGTCAAGGTCACCGGCTACCAGTGGCTGTGGCGCTACGACTACATCAGCTACGACGGCAAGCCCGTCAGCAAGGTGCCGACCGTGTGGTCGCGCCTCGCCGCGGACAGCAATGCCGCGCGCCAGCTCGATTCCGGCATCAGCCCCTACAGCGTCAAGGCGGCCGACGGTAGCAACAGTTACCTGCTCGACGTGACCCACCCGCTGGTGATTCCGGCCGGCGTGAAGGTGCGCTTCCTGATCACCGCCGACGACGTGATCCATGGCTGGTGGGTGCCCGATTTCGCGGCCAAGCGCGATGCCATCCCGGGCATCATGAACGACGCGTGGGCCAAGGTCGACAAGCCCGGCACCTACCTTGGCCAGTGCTACGTCTTGTGCGGCCAGGACCACAGCGCGATGCCGGTCGTGGTCAAGGTGTTGCCGCGCGACGAATTCAACGCGTGGCTGACCGCGCAGCAGAACGCGGCGACGCTCGACAAGGCCGCGCGCACCGCACGCGTGGAACCGCAGCAGCCGGTTCCGCCCAAGGGTTGATGCAGCAACGCAAGCAGCAAGGCATTCTTTGAGGATTCGCACCATGTCCAGCACAGCGCAAGCCGTCCACCACGAAGAACACCACCAGAGCTTCTTCGAGCGCTGGTTCATGTCCACCAACCACAAGGACATCGGCACGCTGTATTTGCTGTTCTCGTTCCTGATGTTGTTCGTGGGCGGCAGTTTCGCGATGTTGATCCGCGCCGAGTTGTTCGAGCCGGGCATGCAGTTGATGCAGCCCTACTTCTTCAACGAACTGACGTCCATGCACGGGCTCGTGATGATCTTCGGCGTGATCATGCCGTCGTTCGTGGGCCTCGCGAACTGGATGATCCCGATGCAGATCGGTGCGCCCGACATGGCGCTGCCGCGCTTGAACAACCTGTCGTTCTGGATCCTGCCGTTCGCCTTCATCCTGCTGCTGTCGACGTTCTTCATGCCGGGCGGTGCGCCGGCCGCGGGCTGGACGATGTATCCGCCGCTGGTGCTGCAGGGCGGCGAGTCGATCGCGTTCATGATCTTCGCGATCCACCTGATGGGCATCTCGTCGATCCTGGGCTCGATCAACATCATCGCGACGATCCTCAACCTGCGCGCGCCGGGCCTCGACCTCCTCAAGATGCCGATGTTCTGCTGGTCGTGGCTGATCACCTCGTTCCTGGTGATCGCGGTGATGCCGGTGCTGGCCGGCGCGGTCACGATGATGCTGTTCGACCGCTTCTTCGGCACCAACTTCTTCAACGCCGGCGCGGGCGGCGACCCGGTGATGTACCAGCACGTGTTCTGGTTCTTCGGGCATCCCGAGGTCTACATCATGATCCTGCCGGCATTCGGGATCATCTCGGAAATCGTGCCGACGTTCTCGCGCAAGCCCCTGTTCGGCTACAAGGCGATGGTGTATGCGATCGCGTGCATCGCGTTCCTGTCGTTCATCGTGTGGTCGCACCACATGTTCACCGTCGGGCTGCCACTGGGCGCCGAGGTGTTCTTCATGTACTCGACCATGCTGATCGCGGTCCCGACCGGCGTGAAGATCTTCAACTGGGTCACCACGATGTGGAAGGGCTCGCTCAGCTTCGAGGTGCCGATGCTGTGGGCGATCGGTTTCATCGTGCTGTTCTCGATCGGCGGCTTCTCCGGCGTGATGATGGCGCTGGTGCCGGCCGACTTCCAGTATTACGGCACCTACTTCATCGTCGCGCACTTCCACTACGTGCTGGTCGGTGGCGCGCTGTTCTCGATCATCGGCGCGGTGTACTACTGGCTGCCGAAATGGTCGGGCCACATGTATTCCAATTTCTGGTCCAAGTTGCACTTCTGGTCCAGCGTGCTCTCGGTGAACGTGCTGTTCTTCCCGCAGCAGTTCCTGGGCTTCGCCGGCATGCCGCGCCGCATCCCGGATTACAACGTGGCGTTCGCCGACTGGAACATGGTGTCCTCGATCGGCGGTTTCTGGTTCGGCGCGAGCCAGTTGATCCTGGTGGGCGTGGTGATCCACTGCGTGTTCTTCTCCAAGGCCAAGGCGACCTCCCGGGTGTGGGAACATGCCTACGGACTGGAATGGACGTTGCCGTCGCCCGCGCCGCACCACAGCTTCACGGTGCCGCCGGTGATCGACGACAGCCAGCTTGCGCATGGCGATGTGAGTCATTGAGGTTTGCGATCGTCCGTGATCGCGGCAGCACAAGGCGCCGGCGCAAATCGGATCTTGTCGGATAGCGCCTTCTCACCGACAGCCAGCCTCGATGGAATGGACGGCTGAAAAGGCAAGCACGAGACATTCGCGTCCTGATGTTTTACCAAAACATGCTTCGAACCACTGAACCAACCAGCTTGAACGAAAAGGCGGCGCATGATCGGGCCGATGCGGCACTGGATGGGATCGAACGCCGCAGGGCCGGTGCGCGCCGCACCGCGTGGATCATCGGGGCCCTCGCCACCGCGTTTTTCATCGCCGCTCTCGTGCAGGGCCACTTCTCGCAAATTTCGATCCTGCATTGAACCCGTCACGCCGCCACGCCAGTCACGAACCGGAACCGTCCAATGAACCAACCTGACGCCAACGTTTACTACGTCCCGCACAAGAGCCGCTGGCCGATCGTCGCGGTCATCGGGATGTTCCTGTTCATGGCCGGGGCGGCGAACTGGCTGAATGGTCACGACCTGTCCGGCAAGATCGTCCTGACGATCGGGGCACTGACCATCATCGGCATGATGTTCGGGTGGTTCGGCAACGTCATCCGCGAATCGATGAAGGGCGCCTTCAATAACCAGGTGGACACCTCGTTCCGGATGGGGATGATGTGGTTCATCATTTCCGAAGTGTTTTTCTTCGCCGCGTTCTTCGGTGGCCTGTTCTACATCCGCACCTTCGTGGTGCCGTGGCTCGGCGGCATCGGCGACAAGGGCGTCATCACCAACGCCTATATCTGGCAAGGTTTCTCGGCGACGTGGCCGACCAACGGCCCGCAAGCGGTGGGCGGCTCATTCGTGGCCGGCTCGCCATGGGGCATCCCGCTGCTCAACACGCTGCTGCTGTTGTCCTCCAGCGTCACCGTGACGATCGCGCACCATGCGTTGCGCATCGGCAACCGCAAGCGCCTGATCGGCTTCCTCGGCCTCACCATCCTGTTGGGCCTGACCTTCCTGTGCTGCCAGGCGTACGAGTACTGGGAATCGTACGTGCACCTCAACATGACGCTGCACAGCGGCATCTATGGTGCGACGTTCTACATCCTCACCGGCTTCCATGGCCTGCACGTCACCCTCGGCACCATCATGTTGATCGTGATGTGGCTGCGTTGCGTGCGCGGTCACTTCAGCCGCGAAAACCACTTCGCGTTCGAGGCGGTGTCGTGGTACTGGCACTTCGTGGACGTGATCTGGCTGTGCCTGTTCCTGTTCGTGTATATCCTGTAGTTTCGGGCCGCAGGACCGTTTGATCTTCGTGCGGGCTGCTTGGCATCGATCCTGAATTCCTTCTCCGCAAGGAGAAGGAATGATGCATTCTGAAGTGGTCTTTCGTTGAACCCAGGCACGGCTACCCGCGGCACGGGGGCTCGATGGAACGCGGAGCGTCACGATGGCTTCGGCTGGCCGCCTGCGCACTGCTCGTGTGCGCAGGCCCCGTGCGAGCCGAGTGCACGCTGGCCAAATACGGCACGCTGTCGGTCGAGATGATCGGCGAACGGCCCACCACGCTGGTCAAGGTCAATGGCGCGGTGACGCGCTTCGCGATCGACACCGGCGCATTCTTCAGCTTCATGTCGCACGCCAATGCCGATGCGCTGGGATTGAAGGTTTTTCCCGCGCCTTTCGGGTTCCGGGTGGGCGGAATCGGTGGCTCCGCCGTGGCGGAAGTAACCAAAATCAAGGATCTCGGCATCCTCGATACGGATCTGCACAACATCGATTTCGTGGTCGGCGGCTCGGATGCGGGCCAGGCGTGGGTGGGCGCCAATCTGCTCGATTTCGCGGATCTCGAAATCGACCTCGCGCAGGGCAAGGTGACGCTGTTCAAGCCGGAGGACTGCCGCAAGTCGGCGCTGGCTTATTGGGTCAAGGGCGGCGACACCTACAACGTCGCCGACTTGCATCCTTCCGTCAATTCGAATGACCGGCGCAGTTTCGTCGACGTGACGATCGATGGCAAAACGGTCCGTGCCTTGCTGGACAGCGGTGCCGTCGCCACACTGCTCGACCGGCGGGCCGCCGAACGCGTGGGCATCGATTTGCACGGACCGGGCGTGAAAGCGGGTGGCCCTGTCCACGGTATCGGCGCCAAGACGTACCGATCATGGATCGTGCCCATCGACACGTTCTCGGTCGGCACCGAAACGATCCGGCACAGCGAGATGCTGGTGATGGACGGCAATTTCGGTGATGGTTCGACCGACATGATCCTGGGCGTCGATTTCATGCTGGCCCATCACATGTACGTCGCCGGCAGCCAGCGCAAGCTTTATTTCACGTACAACGGTGGGCGGGTGTTTTCGCTGGACACCGCCTCGATTGGCGCGCATGAGTCGGCCGCTGCCGCGGCGAACGATGCAGCGGGCGAACCGAAGACCGCGGCCGATTATGCATTGCGCGGCCAGGCGCGTCGGGCTCGCGGCGAACTCGCGAACGCGCTTTCCGATCTGGATGCGGCCATCCGGCTGGATCCGAGCAGTGCAGACGATCATTTGATACGTGCCCGCATCCTGCTCGCCCAGAAACAGCCCGATGCGGCATTGGACGCCCTGGACAAGGCCCTGGCTCTCGATCCGAAAAATCTCGATGCACGGCTGCTGCGCGCCGAGCAGCGTCACGCGAAAAAGGACGAAGCCGGCGCCGCGGCGGATATCGCGGCGGCGCAAAAGCTCGCGCCGGCCGGTTCGATGCAATCCCATTCCATTGCTTCGCTGTACATCGCCATCGATCAGCCGGCCAACGCCGTGCCTTTGCTGGATGCGTGGATCCGCGCACATGAGGACGACGCTTCGCTCGGCAGCGCGCTCAACGAGCGCTGCTGGGCGCGCGCGTTGGCCAACCAGGCGCTGGGCGATGCGCTGCACGATTGCCGGAAAGCCATCAAGCGCGATGGTGATCGCCCGGCTTATCTGGACAGCCTGGGCATGGTGTATCTGCGGATGGGCAGCTACGCCGAAGCGATCGAGGCGTATCGGCGGGCCCTCTCGCAATCACCCCGCACGGCGTGGTCGCATTACGGCCTTGGGCTGGCGGAATTGCACAGCGGGCAGACCGATGCAGGCAACGGCGAGTTGGCAACGGCGCGTTCGCTCGACAAGGAAATCGACGCGCGTGCCGCCAAGCTTGGCTTGGTCGCGCCAGACGGACCGCCGGGCCAAGCGCCCGGCTCCGTACAGCCTTCCAAATGACGTTGGGCAGGCGGCCCTCAACTGCGATCACCCCGCGTGGTCGAAGCTGCCGTCATATCGGCGCTTCGTGGACGTGGTTTGCCTTTGCCTGGCTTGTTTCTACAGTTCGAAGGAAACCTGATCGGGTCGCCGTTGCGCCACGTCGCACGGTTGGCCAGAGTTTGCGATAATCGCGGTTTCCGGTCCTCGTTCTCAGCGCACGTACACTCCGTGCGGATGCAGCACGCCGGTGACGATGCCGATCACGATCAGCGCGAACAGCAGTACCGAAAAGATGACCCGCCGCGTCAATGCCCATACCGTGCGGTTGCTGCCGGTACGGTCGGTCATCATGAAATAAAGCGCCTGGCCCAGTTCGAAGATCACCACCAGAAACACGATGACCAGCACGACCTTGTATAGAGTGGCGAATGTCATGGTGATGGCGCGGGCGGAAAGAACGATTATAACGTTGCGGCGTGCGCGACCGGCGATGTGCGCGGCATGATGCGGTTGCGGCGCCCCGGTCCGTTCGCGGTGTTGTTGACCGTCTTCGGCGTGGCCGTGTTTTGCGCGCTGGGCGTATGGCAACTCGAACGCGCGGCCTACAAGGAGACGGTGCTGACGCGTTTCCACAACGCAGCGACCGCATCCCTGGTCAGTCTTTCCGACGCCCGCGCCGATCGCGAACCGGATGCCTACCCGCACGTCAAGGTCACCGGACGCCTGCGAGGCGGCCGCGTGTATCTGCTGGACGACCAGATGCGCTCGGGCCGGCTGGGCGTGATGGTGTTCGTGCCGTTCCTGCCGGAAGCGTCGACGCGAACGCTGCTGGTGAACCTGGGGTTCCTCGCCAAGATGGGTGCGGACACCACCACGCTGCCCGACATCCCGCCGATCCCGGACCATCCGGTGACGCTCACCGGCATCTACGCGCCCCCGCCGCTGCCGGGTCTGAAGCTGGGCGGCAATCCGCTGGTGCGCGAAAAAACCTGGCCCAAGCTGGTGACGTGGATCGACACGCGGCAGATTGCGGAGGACCTGCACACCCGCGTGTACCCGGACGTTTTGCTGACCGATCCCGATCCGCACAGCGCCTACATCCGCAGTTGGACGGCCAACGTGATGTCGCCCGCCCGCCACCGCGCCTACGCGTTGCAGTGGTTCAGCTTCGCGGCCGCCGCGGTCGTGATGTTCGTGGTGCTGCATCGTGTCAAGCGCGATGACGCTCCGGACGAGGATTGACCCGACGACCCGAACCATGGCTGCGCAATGGTTCCACTGCCCCCTTGACTGCCCAGGTCCACAGACTTTCACGTACATTGACGCTTTGAGGTTCCATCATGAATTTGCGCAACCGACGTCGCCTGCAGGCCGGCCTGATCGTCGCGATCTTCGTGGTCCCGGTGATCGTGATGCTGGGACTCACGTTGAACGGCTGGACGCCGCAAGGGCGCAGCTATGGGCAGCGCATCCAGCCCGAACGCGATCTCGCCGGTGTACCGATGCAACTTGCGGACGGCAAGCCGTTCACGTTCGACAACCACGATGCAGTATGGACGCTGGTGGCATTGCCGGGACCCGGCTGCGCCGAAAAGTGCCTGCGGCAGCTCGACCTGGTCCATCGCGTGCAGATCACGCTCGACAGGCAAGCCGACAAACTGCGGCTGGTGTACCTCGGTGAGCCGCCACAGGGCGCGGCCATCGCGGGATTCGAGAAGGTCTGGACGCTCGCGACCACGCCGTCGCACGCGCTGGACGACCTGCGTCCGACGCCGCCCGATTCGGTCAGCGCATTGCTGGTGACGCCGAGCGGCAAGGCCATCCTGCACTACGCCGCCGGATTCGATCCGGGAGGCCTGCGGCAGGATCTCAAGAAAGCGGTCAAGGTGGCACTGTGATGCCGGCCGCGAGTTTTCCCCTGCGCGCGCTGGCGTGGGCGGCGTGCGTGCTCGCGTTCTTCCTGATCATGTATGGCGCGTTCGTGCGGCTGTCGAACGCCGGACTGTCGTGCCCCGACTGGCCGACCTGCTACGGGCGCGTCACCTGGCCGATCAAGCCGGCCGCCGTGGCCAAGGCCGACAAGGCGTTTCCCCACCGGCCGGTGGAAACCCACAAGGCCTGGCGCGAACAAACCCATCGCTTCGCCGCCGGCACGCTCGGCGTGCTGGTGCTGGTCGAGGCTTTGGTGGCGACCTGGGCGGCCAAGCGGCGGTTTGGTTTGGTGATTGCGGCGGTGGTTTTGATAGGCATCGGCATCCCGCTCTACATGGCCAAGGACTACGTATCGTCCAGCGTGGTCGCTGCACTCGGCGAGGCGTTGCTATTGGGCGTGGCGATCTTCTGGCGACGATCCGGGTGGCGACGCATCGCGGTGCTGGCGCTGGCGGTGGTGTGCTTCCAGGCCCTGCTCGGGATGTGGACGGTGACGTGGCTGCTGAAACCGATCGTGGTGTCGGGCCACTTGCTGGGCGGGATGGCGACGTTCGCGCTGTTGGCATGGATCGCCTGGCGGCTTTCGCTTTCCCCTCTGCCCTCGGGAGAGGGTGCTGTTTCCGCCACGAAGGCAGAAACGGCGGGCGAGGGTTCGGGCTCGCGGATACTTCGCGACTCGACCGGGCCCTCATCCCAGCACTACGCGCTCGGCGCTACGCGCCGCCTCTCCCGAGGGGAGAGGGGCTTATTCTTGGCGGCTGCGATCGGCGTGGTGCTGCTGGCGGGCCAGATCTTTCTCGGCGGCTGGACTTCGTCGAATTACGCGGCGCTGGCTTGCGGGATCGGCGGCTCGGCGTTCCCGACTTGTCTCGGACAATGGTGGCCCTTGATGGATTTCCACCAGGGTTTCGTCCTGTGGCGCGGCATCGGCGTGGATTTCCAGGGGGGCATCCTGGATGCTGCCTCCCGCACCGCGATCCAGATGGTGCATCGCTTTGGAGCCGTGGTGGTCTTTGCGTACCTGTTGTGGCTGGCGCGCCGTGCCGGTCGCGCCGGGATGCGCGGACATGCCGTGGTGCTGGGGCTGCTGCTGCTCCTGCAGGTGGCGCTCGGCATCAGCAACGTCGTGCTGGGCCTGCCATTGCCGATCGCGGTCGCGCACACCGGTGGCGCGGCGCTCCTGCTGTTTGCCTTGGTGGCTTTATTGGTGCGATCGTCCATGACCGCTGCGTCCACGGAGGAAGGGACCGCTGAAACCACGCGTAAACATGAAGGACCCGAACGGCCTTCCATGGCCTGACTTTCCATGAGCGCGTGCGATCGTCCAAGATCGCTGCACCGCCGGAAGTGGCCGAGAGTGTGAATGTTTCCAAGGCGTGAACACCAGAACGGGCTTCCTGCCCGATTTTTTCCGCGAGTCGCCTTGGGCGGACCCTTTACAATGTAATGATGAATACCCGAATCGACCAGGCCGGGCGGGCCGCCGCCTTCGCGGCCGGGGCCACTCGCCCCGCGGCGCGGCGGGCGCCTGCGCTTGCCGGCCAGTACCTCGCCGCCACCAAGCCGCGCATCGTCGCGCTGCTGGTGTTCACCGCGCTGATCGGCATGTTCCTGGCCGCGCCCGGCATTCCGCCGTGGCGCGCGCTGGTGTTCGGCACGCTCGGCATCTGGATGGCGTCGTCTTCCGCGGCGGCACTGAACCAGTTGATCGACCAGCGTATCGACCGGATCATGGCGCGCACCGCGCACCGGCCACTGGTCACCGGCACGCTCACCACGCACCAGGTGCTGGGTTTCGCACTACTGCTGGGCGTTGCCTCGATGCTGATCCTGGGCCTGCTGGTGAACCCGTTGACCGCGCTGCTGACGTTCATCGGCCTGATCGGTTACGCGGTGATCTACACCGCGTTCCTGAAACGCGCGACGCCGCAGAACATAGTGATCGGCGGACTGGCCGGCGCGATCCCGCCGCTGCTCGGCTGGGCGGCGGTGACGGGCATGCAGGCGCCGAGCGACTGGGCTTACGGCCTGCTGCTGGTACTGATCGTGTTTGCGTGGACGCCGCCGCATTTCTGGGCGTTGGCGATCTTCCGCCGCGAGGATTACCGGCGCGCCTGCATCCCGATGCTGCCGGTCGTCTATGGCGTGGAGTACACGCGCTGGCACGTGCTTTTCTATACGATCCTGCTGGTGCTGGTCAGCCTGCTGCCGTACCTCACCGGCATGAGCGGACTGCTGTATCTCGGTGGCGCCGCGGTGCTGGGCATCGCGTATCTGTATTACGCGATCAGGTTGATGCGGCCGCCCGACGAGCGCTTCGCGATGAGCGCGTTCGGCTACTCCATTGTGTATCTGATTGCGCTGTTCGGTTTCCTTCTGGCGGACCACTGGCTGGCCGCTCCGGTGATCCATGTCGGCGGTTACGTGCTCGAACGGATCGGGTAAGCTGCACGACGCGCGCAGGGACAGGTTGCGCGTCGGTGGGCAGTCCGAATCGGGCCCGCCGTGGCCGTGGCTCGCAAGAGGGCGGGGCAGAGCGTGAACGGGATTCTGCTTGTCGTCGCGATCGTCGCGGCATTGACCGGCATCGTGCTCGCGGTGGTGTCGCTGCGTCGCCAGCAGCGCATCACGCGTGAACTTCAGGTCAGCCGCGAGCGCTATCGGCTGGTGGCCGAGGGCGCCAACGACGGCATCTGGGATTTCGATCTCGCCACGCGCCGGATCTATTTTTCGCCGCGCGTGCGCGAAATGCTCGGGTACGACGAAACCGAATTGTCGGGTCCCGACGACATCCGCCGCATCGTGCTGCCGGAGGATTACGAGACCGCGCGCGCCGCGCTGTACGGGCATCTGGAACAGGGCCATCGCGACGAGTTGCGACGCGTGATGCGCATGCGCACCCGCGACGGACGGGTGCTGACGATCCTCGCGCGCAGCGTCGCCCAGTACGCCGCCGATGGCACGCCGGTGCGGGTGGCGGGTTCCTACACCGACATCACCGAGCAGATCGGCAACGAGCGCCAGTTGCAGATCGCGGCCAGCGTGTTCGAGTCCGGCAGCGACGGCATCGTGATCAGCGACGCCCACGATCGCATCCTGTCGGTCAATCGCGCGTTCCTCGGCATGACCGGTTATACCCAGGAGGAGGTGACCGGGCGCCTGTTGCGGGACGTGCAGATCGATTCCGATGCGGTGCGCGCGCGCGAGCAGGCACTGCGTGACGGCGGCTCCTGGAGCGGGGAGGTGGCGTGGCGGCTGCACAATGGTGAGGCCAAGACGCTGGAGACCTCCACCGAAGCGGTGCGTGATGGCTCGGGCGAAGTGCTCTTCCGCATCCACGTCTGCATCGATACAGCCGAGTTGCGCTACGCGCAGGCGCGCATCCGCCACCTCGCGTATTTCGATTCGCTGACCGGCCTGCCCAATCGCACGCACCTGCGCGGCCAGTTCGAGCAGGCGCTGGCGACCGCGCGCTACGCCGGCCAGCCGATCGCGGTGGTGTTTTTCGATCTCGACAACTTCAAGGAGATCAATGACACCGCCGGCCACAGCGTGGGCGACGACGTGATCTGCGCGGCGGCGCAGCGGCTCGGCCAGCACATGCGCGAAGACGACATCCTGTGCCGGTTCGGCGGGGACGAATTCCTGCTGCTGATGCCGAATACCGATGCCGCCGCCGCCGAAGTGCTGACCGGGCAGTTGATGGAACAGCTGTGCAAACCGGTCGAAGTCGAGGGCCGGTTGCTGGACATCGCCGCCAGCGCCGGCTTCAGCATGTTTCCCGACGATGCGCAGGATGCGGAAAACCTGGTGCGCCAGGCGGACACCGCGCTGTTCCGCGCCAAGGAAGAGGGCGGCAATGCGGTGCTGCGTTTCCAGCCGTGGATGGGGGAGGCGGTGAGTTGGCGGCACGACATGCAGGCGGCGTTGCGCGTCGCGATCGTGCGCTCGCAGTTCACGCTGCGCTTCCAGCCGATCGTGGACGTGCGCACCCAGCGGTTGGCGGGCGTCGAGGCCCTGCTGTACTGGAACCGGCCGGGCATGGGCGTGGTGGGGCCGTCGACCTTCATCAGCCTTGCCGAGGAATCGCGGCTGATCGAGCCGATCGGCGCATGGGTGGTCAACGAGGTGTGCCGGCAGGTGGCGACGTGGAAGCGCGAAAACCTGCCGCCGTTCTACGTGGCGATCAATGTGTCCGGCCTGCAGCTGCGGGTGGCCGGCAAGTTCCAGCAGCATCTGACCGGCGCGATGAAGAAACACGGCGTGGTCAACGATGACCTGGTGCTGGAAATCACCGAGCGCCACCTGGTGCCGGACGTGAAGGGGGGCCTGCCGGTGTTGGAAAGCCTGACCGCCAGCGGCATCCGGGTGTCGGTGGATGATTTCGGCACCGGCTACTCCAACCTCGAATCGCTGAAGAACCTGACGGTCCACCAGATCAAGATCGACCGCACGTTCGTCCGCAACCTGATGACCGAGGTCGGCGATCGCGCGATCGTGCGATCGATCATCGCACTGGGCAGAAGCCTGGGCCTGCAGGTGGTGGCGGAGGGCG
>Ga0207667_10001016_pt1 | contig 35740 bp, 30 predicted proteins | sample KBSCornC52_FD_184301 | JGI IMG/M metagenome (GOLD analysis project Ga0207667, IMG submission 184301) | Corn rhizosphere microbial communities from Kellogg Biological Station, Michigan, USA - KBS Corn C5-2 (SPAdes) (version 2) | ecosystem: Host-associated > Plants > Roots > Rhizosphere > Soil ...
ATCCTGATCGATGCATTCCGCGAGGAAGGGCTGCGCGTCACGGCGGACGCGGCAACACGCATGAAGGCGCGCGACGTGGCCGGCACGCCGCAGATCGCCAATGTCGCGCCGGCAGGCGAAGACGTCGCGCAACGGATCGTCGGCCTCGCCGGCGAGATCGATGCCGACCTGATCGTGCTCGGCACGCACGGCCGGCGCGGCTTTCGCCGCCTCGTGCTGGGCAGCGTGGCCGAACGCGTGCTGCGTCATGCCACGTGCCCCGTCCTGATGATTCCGGCGCGTTGCGCGGCCGGGGCATCCGCCGCATCAACCGAAAAGGAGCCGTCATGAGCTACAAGACCCTGCTCGTCCATCTCGACGACAGCGACCGCTGCAATGCGCGCGTCAACCTCGCGCTCGAACTCGCGGGACGCTGGAATGCGCACCTGATTGGCCTCTACGCGGTCTGCCAGGATCTCTTCGAGCCGTTGCGGCGGCCTGACGAGCCGCTCAAGCTGGCCGTCTACGAACGCCTGTGCGAGCAGCGGCGCAAGGATGCGGAAGAACGATTCCTGATGGCCGCCGAGCGCGCCGGACGCAGCGTCGAATGGCAAGCGCCGGCCGGCGACGTGACCGCTGCCGCGATCCTGCATGCCCGCCACGCCGATCTGCTGATCCTGGGTCAGGAAGATCCCGACGACCGCATGACCTACGTGGCGCGCCATTTCGTCGAGGATGTCGTGATGGGCAGCGGCCGGCCGGCGATCGTCGTCCCGTACGCGGGCGACGTGAGAACGCTCGGCGAGAACGTGCTGATCGGCTGGGACGGCGGACGCGAGGCCGCCCGCGCGACGGCCGACGCGCTGCCGCTGCTCGCCCGCGCGCGCTTCGTCCACGTCGAGACGGTCACCCGTGGGCATCCCGATCCGGACGAAACGCCGGCGGGCGTCGATGTCGCCGCGTATCTCGAACGGCACGGCATTCGCGCGTCGTTCTCCACCACGCCGCGCGAACGCTCGGTGAGCGCGGGCGCGACGCTGCTGAACCGGGTGACCGACGTGCATGCGGATCTGCTGGTGATGGGCCTGTACAGCCATGCCCGCATGCACGAACGCGTGCTGGGCGGCGCGACGCGCACGATCCTCGAGACGATGACGGTGCCGGTCCTGCTGTCCCACTGAGCGCGTGAAAGCGGGCCGCCGCTTGCGGCTGCCCGCTTCCTGTCACGACCGTCACAACACGCCGGCGCACCCGCCCGGCCCCTCCCGTACGACCAGCACTGGCCGGTCCGCGATGCGCACCAGCGATTCGGCAACGCTGCCGAGCAACGCACGGCGCAGTCCGCGACGGCCATGCGTGCCCATCACGATCAGGTCCGCATCGCATTCGGCGGCGGCGCGCGCCAGCACGTCCGAAATGTCCGCTCCGCCCGCATCGATCGTTCGCGCGATGCCGCGTACGCCGGACAGCCGAAACGCGGCTTCCGCGTCCGAGACCGCGATCGCGGCCTTGTCCGCGTCCAGTCCGGCCGGATCGCGCTGATCGATATAGCCACTGTCGACGTCGGCCAGCCGGAGCGCATCCGATACCACGCACATGGCGATGACCAAGCTACCCGAATCGCGGGCGAGTGAAATCGCCTCGTCGAGCGCGAGCCGCGCGCTGCGGCTGCCGTCGAGTGCCGCGAAGATCCGTTGGTACATGACGCCTCCCTGCTGTCGTTAGGGTTCGATCGGTTCGTCAAGCCAGTCTGATCCCGGCGAACGTCTTTCCGTTGACACGGATCAAGCCCGGACGGTGGCGCCCGTGCGCATCGGTCCCGATTGGCGAACCTCGCTAAAACGCGCACAATTCGGGCGACATCGCAATTCCGGCCCGCCCCGCTTTTCGTGCCTCGCGTCCGGCCCGCCGCCAGCCAGCCGCCGGCGAGATCCGTCAGGATGAACGGCAATGACAGTGAATGCGCGCTCCTTCGAGGGCGGGCCGACTCCGCACCGGACCCGGCCCGCCCGATACGCAGCCATGGCCGCGCTGCTGACGCTCGCGCTGGGTCTGGCTGCATCGTTCTCGGCATGCCGGTTACTGCAGGAGGAGGCCCAACAAGACGCCCAGGCAAGGTTCGAGCAAACCGCGACATTCGCGACGGCCGACCTCCGGCGCAGCCTCCTTGGCGCCGCTGCCGTATTGCGCGGCGCGCGCGGCTTCGCGTCGACGCTGACACAGCCGCAATCCGGGCCTGCGTGGCGCGGCTATCTCGCCAGTCTCAATCTGGACGGATTGCAATCCACCGTCCGCAGCTTAGGAAGAATCGAACCGAGTGCCGCCGTCGACGATCTGCCGACCCGGCAGGCGCTGCAGCGGGCGGTGGAAACCGGCAAGGTCGCGATGGCCGCGAACGCGCTACAGGACAGCACCGATGCGTCGAGCGCCCGGACAGAACTGACGCTGTACTTGCCGATTTATGCGGATACTGAACATGGGGCTCTGTCCAGGCTACGACACGCGAGCGCAACCGGGTACGTTTACGCGTCGCTGAACCCGGATCGTCTCATCGATTCGTCCGTACTCGCGCGGCTGCGCATCGAAATCATGGCCGACAATCCGGCGGCACCCGTCTATTCGGGTGGCTTCGGCGGCGGCGACACCTCCTCGAGCGTACGCGATACGTTCAGGAGAATCGATTCGTTGACGTTTGGCGGCACGCCGCTGTCGCTGCACTACACGGCGTCGCGCCCCGCCATGTCCGGCGCGGCGATCGGCGTGCTGCTGGCCGGCCTCGCGCTGTCGCTGACGCTGGCCGCGCTGGTGCAGAAAGTCATCGCGAAGCGCGCGCTTGCCGGTATGCACCCCGGGGACGGCCCACCCACCGAGGCCCGGATGATGGCCATCATCCGGTCATCGATGGAGGCCATCATTACCGTCGACGAAAACCAGACGATCGTGATCTTCAACCCGGCAGCCGAACGCGTGTTCTGTGTCTCCGCGATGGACGCGATTGGTGCGCCGCTTTCCCGTTTCATCCCTGAGCGCTTCCGCGCCGCACATGCGCGACATGTCGAGCAATTCGGCGTGACCGGCGTGTCGGAGCGACAGATGGGGCGGCAACGCGTGCTGTTCGGCTTGCGCGGCGACGGCACCGAGTTTCCGATCGAGGCATCGATCTCGCAGATTCGCGACGGCACGAGCAAGCTGTACACGGTCATGTTGCGCGACGTCACCGAGAGGGTGCGAGCGGAAACCGCCCTCAAGCAGTCGCGCGAGGAACTGCGCGACCTGTCGGCCAACCTGCAGAACGTGCGAGAGGAGGAGAAGACGCGGATTGCGCGCGAACTGCACGATGACCTCGGTCAGCAACTCACCGCGCTCAAGATGGATCTCTCCGCCGTCGAACTGGGGCTCGCGGGCGTTGTCGCCCCCAACACCGGCGTGCGCGAACAGTTGGGCGGCATGCATGGCCTGATCGATTCGACCGTTGCGTCGGTTCGGCGCATTGCCGCCGATCTGCGGCCGGTCATGCTCGACGATCTGGGCCTCGTCCCTGCGATCGAATGGCTGGCGAACGATTTCACGCGCCGCTACAGGATCACGGTCGACCGGGACATCGCTCCCGTCGATACCGCGTTCACCGGTGTCGGAGCCACGACGCTGTTCCGTATCGTGCAGGAGGCGCTGACCAACGTCGCACGGCACTCTGACGCGACGAACGTACAGCTCGCATTGAAACTGGAAGAGGGTTATTGCGTGCTGCGCATCGCGGACAACGGTCACGGCGCACCGGAGAACGCCCGCAACGAACAGGATCGTCCATCGTTCGGCCTGATCGGCATCCGCGAGCGCGCGCACATGTTCGAGGGCACGGTGACGGTCGACAACCGGCCAGGAGCAGGATTCACGATCACCGTGGCACTGCCGCTTCACGCCATCCAGCAAGGAGACGCGCTGTCATGATCAGGGTACTCATTGCCGACGACCACGCACTCGTCAGGGACGGCCTGCGGCACATCCTGCAGAACGCAAGCGGCTTCGCTGTCGCGGGCGAAGCCTGCGACAGTGCTTCGACGATCGCGCTCGTGCGCGGCACGGACGCGAACGTGCTTGTGCTCGACCTGTCGATGCCCGGCCGAAACGGCGTCGAGCTCATCAAGCAGATCAGGGACGAGAAGCCGGCGTTGCATGTCCTCGTGCTGACGATGCATGCGGAACAGCAATATGCGGTGCGTGCGTTCCGCGCGGGCGCATCCGGCTACATGACCAAGGAAAGCGCCGGCGCCGAACTGGTCGCGGCGCTGACCAAGATCGCGGCTGGCGGCGTCTATGTCAGCCTGACCATGGCCGAACAGTTCGCGCAGAGTCTCAACGAGCCGACCGATCTCCTGCCGCACCAGCGCCTGTCCGACCGTGAGTTCGAGGTCTTCCGACGCGTTACCATCGGCGAGTCGATTTCCGAAATCGCACAGGCGCTCTGCATCAGCGTCAAGACCGTCAGCACATACAAGACACGGATCCTCGAAAAGATGCAGATGCCGAACGACACGGCCCTCGTGCGCTACGCGATGCGTCACAAGCTGTTCGACGACCCGGACGAGTTCTGACGACAACAAGACAATCGGCTGGATTCTTCAGCGAGCGCGCTGCTCGGGGAGTGTCAGTGGTCTTCGACCGCATGCGCGGGCCGGATCGTGCCGAGCGCGGCAGTGAACGGAATCTCCGTCGGGTACCACCCGCCGGGTGTCGCTCGCGACCCGCAACGATCGCGGCAAGACGCCACACGCTTGTAGGAAACGTCCTACAGCACTTCCGCGTCACCTACTCCATCTTCAATTCCCGCTGATTTTCTTGACGGCGCGCAACATCCATACTGCATATCAAGAAAAACAACCCAGCGTGCCTCCCGGAGCCAGAGCAGCAGCATCGCCGAGACCGGCGTAATCGGTCTTCCTGCGCGTCCGATGAGGCTTTCCCGAGAGGAAGGCGGCAGACACCAAGTCCGCCGGTACAACGGCCAGCGCGATTCCGCCCGACGGCGGGCCGCCGCTGCCCCAACTGGAGCCGACCATGCAGAGCACTGCCGAAGTCTCGACAACCATGCCGTCACGTCCGTTCATCCCGCTGCATCCGGTCGAACCGGCGGATCAGCCCAAGCGCGCCGCGTCCCGCTGTTCGACGTGCGCATTGCGTACCGTCTGCATGCCATCCGATCTCTCGCCTGACGATTTCGCGCGCGTCGACGCGATGATTTGCACGACGCGCCACATCAGGCGCGGCGAAACGCTGTTTCGCGCGGGCGACACGTTCAACAGCATCTATGCGGTGCGAACCGGGTCGTTCAAGACCATCGTGATGCATCGCGACGGCGACGAGCAAATCACCGGCTTCGAGATCGTCGGCGAGTCGCTCGGGCTCGATGGCGTGCACACCGGGCACCACAACGGCGACGCGATCGCGCTCGAGGACAGCACCGTCTGCATCATTCCGTTCGGCCAGCTCGAGCAGATGTGCCGCGAAGTGCGGCCGATGCAGCATCATGTGTATCGGATGATGGGCGGCGAGATCGTGCGCGAATCCTCGCAGATGCTGCTGCTCGGCACGATGACCGCCGAACAGCGCGTGGCCGCGTTCCTGCTGAATCTTTCCGCGCGCTTCAAGGCGCGCGGCTATTCGGCCGCGGAATTCGTCCTGCGGATGACGCGCGACGAGATCGGCGAATATCTCGGGATGAAGCTCGAAACGGTCAGCCGCATGCTGTCGAAGTTCCAGCACAAGGGGCTCGTCGCGACGCAGGGCAAGCAGATCCGGATCGTCGATCTGGAAGGCCTGCGGCAAATCTGATCGCGCCGCCTGGCTCCGTCGAGGAGATCAACCGCGCATGCCCAGCACGGCGGCGCCCGACACGCGCCCGCTGCGCAAGTCGTCGAGTGCGCGGTTGGCATCGGTCAGCGCGTAGCGCACTGCCTCGACACGCAGCGGCGCGAAAAGCGGCGCGGCGTCGAGTGGCTCCGGCGGCGCTTCACGTTCCCAGACTACTCGTCGCGCATCGCGTCCGCACCGCCCGGTGACGGGCGCTTGATGTGGGTCAACGGCCGCCGGACGGTTGCTGACACGATGAAGTGGCGATTCGCCGCCAGAGCGGCGACCTGGAGATGATCGAATGATATCCGTTCCGCCGCTTGCCGCCAGTGCCCATCCCGACCATCAGCTAAGGTCATTGCTGGGCTACGCGGTGCTGGCTCCGTCCAGCCATAACTCCCAGCCGTGGCGCTTCCTGGTCAACGGCGCCACGATCTCGGTCTGTGCGGACCGCCTTCGTGCGTTGCCCGTGGTCGATCCGTTCGATCGCGAACTCATCATCAGTTGCGGCGCGGCGTTGCTCAATCTGCGTGTCGCGCTCAATCACGCCGGGCTCGCCCACACGATCAGCACGTTTCCTTCCGAAGTCGACCCCGATCTGCTTGCGCTCGTGCGCGTCTGCGACGACGGCTATTCCGATGCCTCCCTCGGCGCACTGTTCGATGCGATTACGGACCGCGTCACGACACGCGCACCGTTCGAATCGAGCGCCGTTCCTGAAGAAATCCAGCGCGATCTGATTGCGGCGGGCGTCGCGGAAGGCGCCGACATCGCGTGCGTCGACTCGATCGCGCATCGAGCACGCGTCGCCGAACTGGTCGCGGAGGCCGACCGGCAGCAGTTCGCCGATCCGCGCTTCCGGCGCGAACTGGCGAGCTGGATCGATCCGCGCCGACACGTCGACGGCATGCCGGCGTTCGCGGCCGGTGTGCCGGCGTTGCTGGATTTTGCGGCGCCGGTCGTGACGACGGCGGTACGGACCTTCGATCTCGGCAACGGGCTGGCCGCGCTGCATCACCAGCTCGTCGGCGCATCGCCGTTGATCGTGTGCATCGCGACCGTGCGCGACGATCGCGAAGCCTGGCTCGCCGCCGGCCAGGCGCTCGAGCGGATCCTGCTCGTCGCGACGCGCGCCGGCTATACCGCGTCGTACCTGAACCAGCCGATCGAGACGGCCGGACTGCGCGCCCATCTGTGCCACATGCTCGGGCTGCGCGGCGAACCGCAGTTGCTGCTGCGTATCGGGCGCGGTCCGCATACGCCACATTCACCGCGTCGCCCGCTCGACGAAGTGATCTCCTTCTCCTGATCCCGACGAGGAAACCAACATGAGCATCATGCGTTGCGCCGCCTTCTGCTTCATTGCCGCGACCGCCGGCATGGCCGCGGCGCAAACGACCGTGCCCGAGCCGACCGAACTCGTCAACGCGCAGCACTGCATGTTCTGCCATACGCCAGACGTAACGTTCCTCGGGCCGTCATTCCACGAGATCGCGGACCGCTACCGCGACGATCCGAACGCCGGCGCGCAACTGGAACGCAAGCTGCGCGTCGGCGGTCCTGCGCACTGGGGCGACACGCCGATGCCATCCGCCATCGATCGCGGCGGGCCGCTGTCTGCCGACGACGCGCATCGGCTCGTGCGATGGGTGTTGAGCCAGTAGCCGGCGCTAGCCCCTTCCGTTCATGTCGACCATCGTCAAACGCGTTCCCGCGGGCGTCGCGAAACGCGACGCACGCCCCCGCACCGTACCCGACGCGTCGGCGGCAAAGACGCGCGGCAAACGACTACGGACACGGCCGGATGCACTCGCCGCCAACGACGGCAGCCGGTGCATCCCGCGTCGCACACGGCGCGTCGCCAAACGCCCGAACCGTCCCGCTGTCGATGACGACGCGACGCTGTTGCAGCGCGCGAGCATGCGGGGCATCCGGCTGCAATTGGACTACTGGAAAGCCGAGGAGCGCCTGCAGATTGAACGCATCGGCCACACGGTCGTCATCTACGGCAGCACGCGCATCGCCGCACCGTCCGTCGCGAATGCACGACTGGACGAAGCGAATCGCCTGCTTGCAGAGCGTCCGCATGACGCGGCTCGGCGCCGCGCCGTCGCGGTCGCCAGCCGGCTCGTCGAGCACAGCGTGTATTACCGCGTCGCGCGCGAATTTGGGCGTATCGTCGCGCATGCCGACCGATGCACGCGCACCGCGCGGCTCGCGATCGTGACCGGCGGCGGCCCCGGCATCATGGAAGCCGCCAACCGCGGCGCTTACGAGCGCGGCGCACCGAGCATCGGTTTCAACATCGAACTGCCGCGCGAACAGGCGCCGAATCCGTACCTCACGCCGGATCTCTGCTTCCGGTTTCACTACTTCGCGATCCGCAAGCTGCACCTGCTCGAGCGCGCGAAAGCGGCGGTATTTTTTCCCGGCGGCTACGGCACGTTCGACGAGTTGTTCGAGGTGCTGACGCTGCTGCAGACGCGCAAGATCGCGCCGTTGCCGGTCATCCTCGTCGGCGAGGCGTACTGGCGCCGCGCGGTCGACCTGTCGTTTCTCGCGGACGAAGGGATGATCGACCGTCGCGACCTGGAGTTGTTCACGTATTGCGAATCCGCGGCCGAGATCTGGCACGCGATCGGAAGCTGGTACGCGCGGCGTCGACAGCGCGTGCCGGCACACGGCGATGCCGCTCCGAAGCGGCGCGCCGTGTAGGAATCCGCCGACGGCCTCTGCACGATTCCTACCGCAACTTCGGGCAAGGCTGATTGAATCGTCCCGTGGCGACGACGATACTGAAATCACCAAGAACGGTTGCACCACATACCGATCGCAGGCACGAGGAGAGCTGTCATGTCACACGCCGACCACCTCACCAACCCGGACAACGCGTCCGATACAGCCGCACTCGATACGCAGGTACTCGTCGCTCTCGCTCGCGATGCCGGCATGCTCGTGACACTCGACGGACAGATCGGGCGCGAGCGTTACGAAAGCGTGACGGGATCGATCGCCACACTCGCCCGCTTCGCCAAGGCGCTGCAGCTTTCGGTGCTCAAGGCCGCATGAAGTTGCGCGTAGCCGCGTCACCCGCCGGTTCAGACCGTGAAGGTGTTCGATTTCTTCATCTCGATCCACGTCATCCCGGCTCGCAGCGCATCGATCGCGGCTTCGCGCTCGGTTGCATGGATCCTGCTATGTGCGAACGTCCGCTCGCATACGCCATCCGGCGATTTGAGCGTGACGTGGATCCGACAGCGGAAGCCGCCCGTTTCGGCCGCGACCGTCTCGATCGCGACCGACCAGTCCGCATCGTGAAGCTCACCCGACAGTGTCATCTGACTTCCTATGTATCTGGACGGACCGCACATGCGCCCCGGCCGCCCGTCTGATTTACTCCACCACCAGATCGTCGACGACCGCGCGCACGCCTCGCGCCGACCACGCGGCACCGCGCACGGCCTTGCGCTCGGAAAACGAGCCGACCTTGCCGGACAACCGCACGGTGCCGTCGTGCACGTCGATCGCGATGTGCTTCGCTTCGCGTTCCGCGTGACGCATGATCGCGCGCTTGATGTTGCTGCCGATGTCGTCGGCGCCGATCGTTCCCTGTACCGCAATGTGGTCGGTCACGCCGGTCACGCTGCGCATCTGCGAGATCGAGCGCACGGCCAGATGGCTCTGATACGCCCAGTCGACCTTGCCGGACAGCGTGATCCAGCCGCGTTCGACCTGCACCTTGACCGCATCGTCATGCAGACCGACCGTCCAGTGCAGCACCGAGCGCACCGCTTTCGCGATGTCCTCGTCGGTACGCACGTCGTCATCCGGCAGATGCACGGTCATGTCGACAACGAGCGCCTTGACGCCGGCCACGCGGTTCGCCGCACGCTCGATCGCCAGCTTCTCCGCATAGCTAGGCGGGTGCCCCGAAAGCGTCACGATGCTGTCGCTCACCTCGACACCGATGCGGGTCGAATCGATCGAAGGGTCGGATTCCAGTTCATCCTGAACGTCCTGTTTCAACTGCTTGTCGGTTTTCATCGTCTGCTCTCCTGTGAGCCGCGGCGCGCCTGTTCGCCGCACACAGCCAGAGTTGCACACGCGCGGCCCCCGATCGCTGATGCAGGTCAACGGATACTTCGTGCCGCACGGCGTGGCCGGTCGATGCATCGCTTGACGGAAGTCAACCCGATGCGGGCCGGCCGCCTTATCGTGAGATCGCCGATGCACGACGTTCCAGGTACGCGCAGTCACGCTTCAAGGAGACTAAAATGACCGAACAGCAGCTGTTGGCCTACTCGCCAGTGCCTACGGCACCCCCGGGGCCATCGCAAGGAGAATCGCCGGGCATCGTGGACCTGCCGCGCCCGATGCTCGATAACGGCGTGCCGCTGATGGCGGCGCTCGCGACCCGGATGAGTTCCCGCGAATTCGCCGCCACACCGTTGTCGCCCGCGACGCTCGGCACGATCCTGTGGGCGGCGGATGGCATCAACCGGCCGGCAAGCGGCGGCCGTACCGCGCCGTCCGCGCACGCATTCAATGAAATCGACATCTACGTTGCGCTGCCGTACGGTGTCTATCGTTACGATGCGCCCGCGCACCAGCTCGTGCTGAAGCACGCGGTCGATGCGCGCAATCTGACCGGCTATCAGGACTTCGTCGGCCGCGCGCCGCTGGATCTCGTCTACGTCGTCCGGACTGCCGCGATACTCGACATGCCGCCGCGACAACGCGACGTGTTCTCGGCAATCGCGGCCGGCGCCATCGCGCAGAACGTCTCGCTTTACTGCGCGGCGGCCGGCCTCGGCACGGTCGTGCGCGGCTGGATCAATCACCGCATGCTCGCCGACGCATTGCGACTCAACGAGGACGAGTTGCCGATCCTCGCGCAGACGGTCGGCTATCGGATCGGCAGTACACCGTCGCATGCGTAGGCGCACATGCGACCGCTTCAACGAAACGACGCGCGGATCGCTCCGCGCGCCGGCTCGTCACGTTGGGCGATGCGTGTCGGCATCGCCCGCCGCTTGTCACCCGATCAGCTGATCGTGAGCTTCTTCTGCCCGATCAGCGCCTTCTTCGGCAACGTCAGCGACAGCACGCCATCCTGATACGTCGCCGTCGCGTTCGCGTCGTCGATGTCGCTGGACAGCGAGAACGAGCGGCTGATCGCACCGCTGTAGCGCTCGCGCCGGATCACGCGCTCGCCATCCTTCTGCTCGTTGCTGCGCTCGATCTTCGCGTTGATCGATACGGTATTTCCCGTGATCTGGACGTCGATGTCGTCCTTGGAGACGCCGGGCAGTTCCGCGTTGACCGTATACGCCTTGTCGTTTTCGGTGACGTCGATCTTCATCGACGCAAGATCGGGTTCGTCGGCCAACGCCATGCCGCGCAGCGGCCTGAACAGCCCCTGGAACAGGTCGGAAACTGGCTCGAGCGAAAACGGATCGTAACGCGTCATGTTGCTCATGGTTCGGACTCCTTTGACAGTTGACGTGCGGCCGTCGCCTTCGTCCCGACGGCATCGGCTGCAAGGAAGATCGGATGGCGCGACGCCGCGAGCCGCGCAAGGGACGAATGATCTTTCAAAATCGAGCGTACCCCCCCGCCCAGGCACGCGCTTGATGAGCGTCAAGGGCGGACGCCGATTACGTGCAGAACCGGAAATAGCCGCTGTGAAGCAGGATCGGCCGCCCGCCGACTTCCTCGAGCAGACAGCGCGCCGCGCGTTCGATGGCGGGACGATGACGCGCAAAGGCGTCGACGAGATCCTGCTCGCGAGGCGACGCCGCGCGAAAGTGATCTTCCAGCGCTGCCGCGGTGATCGCACAGCGCACGCGGCGGCCTTCGACGAGCGCCGGAAAGCTCAGGGCCGGATCGATGCCGCAATACATCGGATGTTCGGAAGGAAACGAGATCTGCATGATGATCACCTGGGCGGGTGGCATGGCAGCGACGCTAGGCCGCCGCGACGGTGGTGTGTGCGCCATCGTCGCCGCGCACGAGCAAGACCGGGCAACTCGAGGTGCGCAGGAAGCGTTCGGCGACACTGCCAAGCACCAGCCGCCGGACGCCGCGTCGACCGTGCGTGCCGATCACGGCCAGATCGGTCGAATGGTCGGCGACGTATTGCTGAAGTCGCTCAGCGACATCCTGCCCGAAATCGGTCTCGATGATTTCCGTCTCGCCGTTGACTGACGCGCGCGAGATCGTCCGGTCGGCATCCCGCAGGATTGCCGCGCCATGCCGCCGGATCTCGTCGAGCAAGGCCTCGGGCTCCACGCGGCCGCCGTAAGCGAACAGGGTCGATTTGTCGACGACGAAAACGGCGAACAGACGGGCGCCGCATAGCCTGGCCATCCTGAGACCTTCGTCGAGCGCCTGTTTCGCGGAAGGACTGCCGTCCGTCGCGACCATGATATTCGTGTACATGCGAACCTCGCGGAAAGAACGAACGCGCTTGCGCGTCCGGATTCGTTTCCATCATCGGCACTCGACGCACGCCCGCGTTGACCGAGGTCAACGGTTTGGAACAGCATCGAAATAGGCCCGCGACCTCACCGGCGGCCATCGCCGCGTGCCGGCCGAAGCCGTCTGCCGGCCGCCAGCCGCGGTTGCGCCGGATCCGGGCAACCGCGACGTGAGAGGCCGTATTGGCGCGGGGCGGCCGCGTTGGCCGCTAACCAGGCGGGTTCTCGTCCGATTGAAAACCGTTCCCTATCTCGAGGATTTTCCTGGCGCACGCATCGTATTGCCACCCCGGGCCGCCATTGCTGTCGTACATGCCCTTGCACATCGCCTTGAGCCGGATCACCGCGCCGCCCTCGCCCGACGCCGTGCGCGACGCCCAGAGATAGACTTCTCCGGCCACATACGGTTGCGCCGTTTCGATCCGGTCGGCACTCGCTCGCGTGATTCGGGTTGACGAATGGGCTTCGACGTAGCGGCGGGTGCGACTCCACGCGCGATCGCATTCCGACGGCGTCGCGCACTGCAGCGATGCTGCCTGACGCATCGCAAGCAGTTGCGTTTCAGTCGTCCTGAATGTTCCGGCCCGCTCTGCCCCCGCACATGCGCCCAGCGCGAGCAGCACACCGACCGTCAATGCTCGTTGTTTCATCTTGAATGCCTCGTCGGCCCGTGAGTTCCGCCCGTAATCGAGCGACATGACCGCGCCCGGCGGCCGCCAATCCCGCCATGTCGCGGCGCGCATGCAGCATGACGCGCGCTCTCACGCCTTCACGGGTGCTGGAACCGACTGTATTGCCACTCCCGCGAGCGCGGTTGACTTGCGTCAAGCGTCCTCTTTCGTTGCAGGCTTGACGCGTATCAAGTCGGCACGCGCGCTGCTCGGCTGCAATGGAGTCCGTCAAGCGGTGGTGCGTGGCTTGCCACACCGATCCGACAAAATCGAGCAGACGGGAACGTGCCGTTCTCGTTCGAATCCAACCTGCGCGGTGCGGCAACGACGCGCCCGCCCGCCATACCGATCCGTCCACCATGTCCCGAACGTCTCACGTACCATTTGCGCTGGGCCGCGGAAATGCAGGAAAGGCGATGCAATTCGATCGCGCATTGAGTCGGCCCGTCACGTATCCGCACCCCGCGGGCCGCATCGAGCGGATCGAAACGCATCTGTCCGTCGTCTATCTGGCGGGGCGCTACGCGTACAAGCGCATCAAGCCGGTGCGTTTCGCGTTCGTCGATCTCGTGCGCGCTGCGCGGCGGCGCCGCTGCGCCCTCGCGGAGTGCACGCTCAATCGACCGTTCGCCGGCCCGCTGTACCTGGGCGTCTGGCCGCTCGTCGCACGCGGCCGCCGATGCGCGTTCGCCGCGCCGGTGCCCACCGGCGGGCGCCGTCAGCGGCAGCAGGCGGCGCTCGGCGAGTACGTGGTGCGCATGCGCCGGTTCGACGCGCGACGGATGTTGTCGGTCCGCAGCGCGTCGCTCGATGAAGGGCTGGCGGATGCGGACGCCCTCGCCGCCATGTTGGCCCGACTTCATCTGCATGCGCCGCGCCGTGCCCCGAGGGGCTATCCCGGCAGTGCGGAGTGCGTCGCGGCCCAGTGCCGGCCGTTGCTCGACGCGCTCGACGTCGCCGTGACGGACGAAGCCGCGTTGCGCGCCTGGTACGAAGCCGAGTTGACCCGCATCGCACCGCGGCTTGCCGATCGGCACGCGCATGGATTCGTGCGCGCGTGCCACGGCGATCTGCATCTCGACAATATCGTCCGCTGGCGCAACCGGATCCTGATGTTCGACTGCATCGAATTCGACGACACGCTGCGCTGGATCGACGTGGCGAGCGATCTCGCGTTCGCGTTGATGGATTTCTCCGCCCACGGGCGCGAGGATTGCGCCCACCGCCTCCTTTCGGGATGGCTGGCACGCACGGGCGACCATGCTGCACTGGGCGTGCTGCCGTGCTACTTCGTCTATCGGGCACTGGTGCGCGCGCTGACCGCACGATTACGCGGTGACGAAGCGGCGCGTGCCCGCTATCTGCGCATTGGTTCGACCATGGCCGATGCGCGGCGCGATGCGCAACCGGTACTGCTCCTATGTCACGGGGTTTCCGGCTCGGGCAAATCGCTGGCCAGCCGTGAGCTGGCGGGGCGGCTCGGGGCGATCCGGCTGTCCAGCGATGTCGAACGCAAGCGGAGTGCCGGTGTCCCGGGGAACACCCGCCTGCCGCGCGACACCTATTCGGACACGGCGATCGACAGGATCTACGAAAGGCTGCTTTCGGACGCCGGCGTGGTGCTCGACAGCGGCTATACGGCGATCGTCGACGCGACGTTCCTGCGCGAACGCAACCGCGCGGCGTTCATCTCGCTCGCCGCACGGCTCGGCGTGCGCGTCGCGATTCTCGATTTCACCGCGAGCCAGGCGACGCTCGCCGCACGTGTCGCGGCGCGAGCGGCATGCGGATGCGATGCCTCCGATGCCGACACGGCCGTACTGGCACGACAGATCGAGCATGCGGACCCGCTGACCGAAGCGGAAGCTGCGATCGCGATCCGTTTCGACACCGATTGCGATGTCGCGGCGTATGGGAGCCACGCATTCTGGGCGCCATTGCTCGCCGCGCTGCGTACGTAAACTCGCAGTGCGAGCCTCGTCGGCACGCGGCCCGGCCGCCTGCGCACCGCGTAAAAATCAGTACCCGGCCGGTCGAATCGCGTGCACGGCCGAATGCAGTGCGTTGGAACTGACGATCAGCGGCCGAAGGTGCGGGTATGGTCGTCGTAGTCGAACAGTCCCGCATAGCGGCCCCAGTCGGTCACGACACGCAGCGCCTGCTCCGCGCTGCGCGGATCGAGGTGATCCTCGAGTTCGAGCTCGAAACGTGCGCGCGGCGCGCGATGCCCTGCGCGTTCGCCCAGCACTTCATCGATATGCGCGGCGAGCGGCACGAACCGGACGACATGCTCGCGAAACAGGCGTCGCCGCGCATCATCGGCGCTCTGCGCGAACACGTGGCCCGCGGCGCTCAGGCGGATGGACCGACCGTGCCATTCAGCAAAGGCAAGCAGGTGAAGTGCGGCCGCGGTCGCATACAACGCATCGACCCGCAGCGCGAGCGCCGACGCAATCGTGCCGAGCTCCACATGGCCGTCATACGGCGCAGCGGCGAGCGTGTCGACGAACCCGGCGAGATGGTGGCTCGACACGTCGGGCAGCTTCATGGCCAGCGCACTGCCCGTCGCTTCCTGGCCTGCCGTCGCGTCGGCGATGCGTGTGGTCAGCGTCGCATAGATCTTGCCGACGATCGCCTGAACGGCCGGATCATGCCGGCTGCGCGGATGCGGCAGCGGCACGTTCAGCATCGCCTCGATGCGCGCCGGAGCGGCGCCGAGCACCAGGATGCGATCGCACATCAGCACGGCCTCCTCGATGTTGTGCGTCACCATCAGCACCGCACGCGTCGACAGCTGGCGCGCATCCCACAGGTCGAGAAAGTCTGTGCGCAGCGTTTCCGCAGTCAATACGTCGAGCGCGGAGAACGGTTCATCCATCAACAGCAGCACGGGTTCGCTGACGAGCGCGCGGGCGAAACCGACCCGCTGGCGCATGCCGCCGGACAGTTCGCGGGGAAATGCGGATTCGAACCCGTCGAGCCCGATCAGCTCGATCGCGGCGGCCGCGCGGGCGCGCACGTCGCGCGCGGCGAGGCCCAGCGCGTCGAGGCCGAGCTCGACGTTTTCGATAACGGTCAGCCACGGGTACAGCGCGAAGGTCTGGAATACCACGGCTATGCCGTCGGTCGGACCGGCGAGCGGTGCACCGCGATAGGCCACCGCGCCGGATGAGGGTTTGACAAGGCCGCCGGCGATCCGCAGCAGCGTGGATTTGCCCGAGCCGGAGCGGCCCAGCAACCCCAGTATCTCGCCTTCGTGAAGCGCGAGATCGATATTGGCCAGCACGTGCAGCGGTTCGCCGGACGGCTTCGTGAACGACTTGCATACGGCCTGCATCTCGAGCACGATCGCCGCCGTGTCCGAAGGCGGAACGGTCGCGTTCGCGACATTCCGTTCCGTGGATTCGTCGAGATTCGACACGCGTGTCTCCCGTGAGTAGTGGGCGTCAAAGGATAGAGTGCGGGCTCAATCGAACCGCGTGCGGCGCTCCGCGAATGCGTACATCGGGCGCCACACGAGCCGGTTGGTCGCAATCACGAGCAGCGACATGACGGCGACGCCGAGCGCGATGCGCGGATAATCGCCGGCGTCGGTCATCCGCGCGATATAGGCGCCGAGTCCGCCGGCGTTCAGGCGTGTGTTGCCCCAGCTCACCGCTTCGGCGACGATGCTCGCGTTCCATGCGCCGCCCGACGCGGTAATCGCGCCAGTGACGAAATATGGCAGCACACCCGGCAGCATGACGCGACGCCACCACGTAACAGGCCGCACCCGGAAGCACGCCGCCGCTTCGCGCAGGTCGGCGGGGAACGCGCTCGCACCGGCGATCACATTGAACAGGACATACCATTGCGCGCCCAGTATCATCAGCAGGCTCAGCCAGATGTCGGGCGCGAGCCGCAAGCGCACGATCGCGAAGACGGCGACCGGAAACAGCAGGTTGGCCGGAAACGCGGCGAGGAACTGCGTGACCGGCTGGATGCGGGCAGCCACGTCCGGCCGGAGGCCGATCGAGATACCGATCGGCACCCAGAGCACCGACGCAAGCATGACCAGCACGGTCACGCGTGCGAATGTGAGCGCCCCTGCGCCGGCCACGACGCGCAGGTCCGTCCACGTCAGCGTTGTGCGTCCAAGCCGGAACAGTTCGTACGCCGCGTACGCGCATCCGGCGCCGCACATCGCGAACCAGAGCACGTCGCCCGTGTGCCGCGGCAGCGCGATTCGGCCGCGCCACGCCGGCGTGAATCCGCGCAGCCGCGCACGCGCCGCGCGGTGCAGCAGCGCGCGGACCGGGCCGCTCGCGCGGGCGACCCATCGCGATCGTTGGAACAGGTCGAGCATCCAGCTGCGCGACGCGATCGCGGGCGCCGCATCGCCGTACCGGAACCGCTCCGACCACGAGACCAGCGGCCTGAACAGCAACTGGTCGTACAGGACGATCGCGACGATCATCGCGACGATCGCCCAGCCCACCGCAGCCAGGTCGCGGTTCGCGATCGCCTGCGCGACGTAGGCGCCCACGCCGGGCAGGTCGACGTGCAGGTTGCCGACCGCGATCGCCTCGGATGCGACCACGAAGAACCAGCCGCCCGACATCGACATCATCGCGTTCCAGACCAGGCCGGGCATCGCGAACGGTACGTCGAGGCGCCAGAAGCGCTGCCACGCGGACAGCCGGAAGCTGCGACTGGTCTCGTCGAGATCGAGCGGCACCGTGCGCAGCGCCTGATAAAAGCTGAACGTCATGTTCCACGCCTGGCTCGTGAAGATCGCGAAGATCGCAGCACACTCGGCGCCGAGGATCCGCCCCGGGAACAGCGAGAGAAAGAACAGCACGGTAAACGACAGGTAGCCGAGGATCGGCACCGACTGCAGCGCGTCGAGCAGCGGGATCAGCACGCGCTCGGCGCGACGGCTGCGCGCTGCCGCGGTCGCGAAGACGAACGTGAAGGCAATCGACGCGAGCAGTGCCGCGAACATGCGCGCGACGGTGCGCAGCGTGTAGCCGGGCAGCGCCGCCGGGGACAGCGAGATGGCCGGAGGATGCGCCACCGTCAGCGGGCCGGCCATCTGGTGCGCCCAGATACCGGCCAGCAGCAGGAAGCCGACGACGATCAGCGTCGCGACGAGATCCCGCCAGCCCGGCGCGGGCAGCGTCCAGCGCCCGCCCCGCAATACCTCCGCATGGTGCTCCACGACGCCTCCCCCGGCGATGATGGCGGTTCATCTTCCCGGGCTGGCCGGCCGGTGGGCTTGACCTGCGTCAACCGTCCTGCAACGGGCGGGACCACGATTGCGGCGCCTACCGCCGGGCAATGGCCCCGGCTCAGGCGCCTCGCGATGGCACTCGTTCCGGCCACGCGGTATCGCGCCGACGAGCACGCCTGCGCCGGCTCACGCGGCCGGGTACGCGTTCGAGAGTGCGTCGACGAACGCGTCGAGACGATCCGGCGCGAGCCGGTTGATGCCGGCCGCCCCCGTCGCGGCCGCCGCCTTCCGGAAATGCGTGGCACAGACGATCGGCGCCGTACGGCGCGACGACCGGCGCGCGAACGCTAACGGTGTAACCGCCCGCTGCCGATAACGTCAGCACCGCATGGGGCACGCACCGCGTCCCTGCACGCGAGCCCGATCGCGCGGCCGTCCGGGATACGGCCATCGTTCATGCCGCTTGCTCCCCGGAATGCGCGCCCGGCATTGCATTCGACTGCGCGACGAGTGCCGCCAGCGCCGGAGAAATCAGCGGCTGCAGCGCCACGACGGGCATCAGCGCGTGCATCGGATCGGGTAGCGTGGACAGTTCGCGCATTGCGTGAATGCGGCTCTCGCCGAGCGTGGGGGCCGCGAGCCGCGTCCCTGTGGTCATGGCGGGCCGCAACAGCGGCGCTCCGTCGATGCGCTCGCCGTCGAGACCGATGCAGTCGGCGCTGATTCGCCCACCCGGGTCGTATTGCCGGAATACCTGCTTGCGGCCGGGCAGCGTCGCCTTGCCCTCCGAGCGTTTGCAGCGCGCCCGGCCCGCATACTCGACGAGCTTGTACGTGCAGTCGAGGCACGGTGCGTCCGCCGACGTGCTGATCTGCGTGCCGATTCCGAAGCCGTCGATGGGTGCGTGCTGGCGGACGAGCTCCTGCAGCCGGATTTCATCGAGATTGCCGCTCGCGAAGATCATCGCATCGGTCAGGCCGCCGCGATCGAGAATCGCGCGGACATTGCGCGCGTGCGCCGCCAGATCGCCGCTGTCGATCCGGACGCCCTTGATGCGCACGTTTTCGGGCCCGAGCCGCCGCGCAAGCTCGACGACCTTGTCCGCCGCGTGCTCTGTATCGTACGTGTCGATCAGCAGCAATGCGTCATCCGGCTGCGAGCGCGCGAAGTGCTCGAATGCGAGCGCTTCGTCGTCGTGTGCCTGGACGTATGAATGCGCCATCGAGCCGTACACGGGAATGCCGTAGCGCAACCCGGCGAGCAGGGTCGCCGTACCGGAGAATCCTGCCAGGTAGCTGGCACGCGCGGACAGCATCGCCGCCTCCGCGCCATGAGCGCGCCGCAGGCCAAAATCGACCAGCAACCTGCCGTGCGCGACGAGCGTGGCGCGCGCGGCCTTGCTTGCGACCAGCGTTGCGTAGTGGAGCAGGTTCATCACGCGGCTCTCGACGAACTGTGCCTCGCGGAACGGGGCCGTGATCCGCAGAATCGGTTCGTCGGCGAAGAACACCGTGCCTTCCGGCATCGCGTCGACGGTGCCGGTAAAGCGGAAGCCGGCGAGCGATGCAATGAAATCCGCGCGAAAGCGCCCGGTTGCGGCCAGTCGCTCCAGCGCGGCGGCACTGAAGCGCAGGCCCTCCAGATAGTCGAGCACCAGTTCCAGTCCCGCCGCCATCAGGAATGCGCGATGCTCCGGCAGCGCCCGTACGAAGAACTCGAAGCTGGCGGCCTCGTTCATTCCGGCATCGAACGCGGCCTGCAGCATCGTCAGCTCATACAAATCCGTCAGCAGTACGTCGTCGACGTCCGCATCCAGCCAAGATCCGTTCATCATGTGCCCTCCCGCGCCGCCTGCGCGCAATCGTGCGGCCGGTGCCCGGCCGCTCCGGTGCGGACAAGCGTCGCTTCCTCATTGCGGCGCCGGGCCGGGGCTCGACGGAACCGCGGTCCAGACGCCATTGCACGACGCGACATATGGATAGTATCCGCGCGGGTCGTTGCAGTAGTACCACGCACGTGCCGGTGGAAGCCGGCTGGGAGTCGGCGGCGGCCGCTGCATGATGACCGCAGGTGGGATGTACGTCGGAAACGGATACATGGGTTCCGGATAGAAATACCAGTAGCCGTCGACGATCCACCACCACGCGTAACGCCCGCCGTGCCAGTCCTGCACCCAGTGGCCGCCCCTCCAGTGCGCGCGCTCCCGTGGCGCGAAGTGATGAAAGTCGCGGCCGTGAAAATCCTGGCGGGGGACATGGCGCGCATGCTGCGCATGTGCCGGCTGCGTCGGCACGCAGCACGCCGCCGCGCAGAGTACGAGCACGCGGCATGCGGCTGTGATCCTGTTCATGGTCACCATCCCTCACCGAGATGCGATCCATCGTATTGGCGGCACCGCGCGGCATTGACCGCGATCAACGCATGCCCGCCGCTACGTCGTGCGCGGCGCACGCCGGGACGCACCGGATCAGCCACGCTGCTTCTCCTCGAAATACGTCTGGCGGGCCGCCACGAGGCGCAACTCGTCGAGCAGCGCCGCGGCCGCGCGAAGCAGATCGTCGAGTGAGACAACACCGACCAGATCACCGTCGCCATCGACGACCGGCAGCCGGCGGACACCGTGCTGGCGCATCCGCTTCGCGAGCAGCCAGATGTCGTCGTCGACGTTCGCAATCGCAACGGGCGTCGACATGATGTCGCCGACGAACAGCGAGCCGGCCTCGGCGTCAGCGCCCACCACGGTGAGCACGATGTCTCGATCGGTCACCATGCCGACCGGCGCACGTCGTCCGTCCTGATCACGTACGACGACCAGATCGCCGGCGTGGGTGCCGCGCATCATTTCGGCCGCCTCGACGACGGTTGCCCGCGTGGAACACATGGCGACATCGCGGGTGCAGAGCATCGCGGCATTCATGTTCATTCTCCCGGCCGGGGCGCAGCGAAACGTCGATCGACGCCCGTCGCCGCCTGGACCATCACGCAACGGAAACGTCCGCGCCGATGCCCACCGCATCGATCCGCGGCTCCCTCCCTCTCGAGCGCCTGCTCGACACCCTTCTTCGGCTCGCGGCCGCATTTCATGGCCATGCTCCTGTCCGCATCCGATAACAACAACGGTAGGTGCGACTTCGCCGTACGGAATTGACGTAGGTCAGCGCAACGCGCCGATCGCTGTCGCGTCCATGAACATGCGACGCACGGCCGTGAATTCAACGTTGCGACCGTGCCCGGCGCGATCTCGCCTGCCGAGACGCAACACCATCTGACGCCCGTCGGACGACAGGTCGACGGGGCTTCCGCAAGAAAACGCGGACGGCACGGAACATGTCGATCCTCATCGTGATCGACATGCGGGAACGTCGATCTTCGTTCCTGCCGGTCAATCGATATTGACGCGCGTCATTCGGCGGGCTCGAGCGGTCGAAAATAGTCGCCGATTCTTGTGGACGCAGCGGTTGCTCAACGAGCCAGTGTGCGCGGCTGTTCGCCGGCGATCCAGAGGGCCAGGCACGCCGCGCGCGCACGTTACGTGGCCCGCGCCGCATTCACGTCGCGTTCGCGATCGGCAAGCCGGCGATCGGGGCGACGATGATTCAGGTCAACCTGTCGCGGCACGATCGGGCGACAGTAGACTTGTCCGGATCCCCGGCGGTTCTTCGCACCTGCGCCACTGCAACTCATGACTCTGTCGTTCGATGCGGAAAGGTCGTCAATGATGGAAGGCGCCACGCTGGGTGCCGCCTTTTTCACGTGAACCGGACAACGCCGCAGCTACTTCCCTTGCAACAGGTCCATGAACGGCGGGAAAGTGAGCATCACGCTCAGCGCCAGCAGGACGAAGGACACGTGGGTGATGCGTCCGAGTGCCACCGATTTCGTGCCCCACTGGCGCGACAGCACAAACCATGAGCACAGCCAGACGACGATCGCGCTTGTCGTCACGCCCGAAAGCGGCCCAGTGGGGCTGTAGAACGTGAAAAAGTGCGCAACAGCTTTGGATGCATCGCCAGCCAGCGCAAATAGCCCGACAGCAAAGCAACCAATGCCGGCGGCAAGAATCGCCGCGGCGGCCGGGCCATTGTCCATCGATTCGCCGACTGCGCTTTGTGTTGATCGTGCTGCACGCTCCGGTGACAAGTCATTTTGACGCTGTCCGCGCTCGGCACTGCTGTGCGCGGAGGTCGGGGTTTCGGTCGGTCCCATATCACTCTCCCCTCATGAGATGAATGGAGGTGCCGCCGCGCACAGGTGCGTACTTGCTCAGGAACGCACCGAACGCACCGGCGACGCCGGTCGCGACAAACGCGACAACGGCAAACGCGAGAACCGCATGGCGGATCTGCGGCAACTTGACGAGCGACGGGCCATACTTGGCGAATACGTACGCAACCATCGTCATGGAGATCGGCGCGAGCCACGCAACGTGCTCTTTCCATTCCATGCCGAGGCTATGCCAACCTGAAGTGTTGGGGCTGGCAAGAAGCAGCCGTTGCGGGTAGTTCGCCAGATCGGTCAGCCCCGCCGGCGGAATCGCCCGGTACCACGGATAGACGATGTAGGCACCCGAGAGCACGGCCGCCCAAGCCAGGATCACCATCGCCGAGAGGTACAGCATGAGCAGTCTGTGCTCGCGAGTCGGTGGGACTACCGGCGCACCGGGAGCCGACATCCGGTAGAGTTCGGCGAGCGCACCGGAAAACGCCAGCATGAACAACGCGCCGAATCCCATGCCATGCAGGACCGTAAGCAGGTCGCGCAACGAGATTTCCATGGTTGGTCTCCTTGTCTGAACTGAGCACTGCACGCTCGTCAGATCTATCGTGCGATCTTGAGACTCACAACATTTGATATATGTCAATCGGATAAAGCGATTGCTCAACCATTTCCGGAAAATTTCCGAGCAGGCCCTGGGCCCCGTGTGCCCGTCGATCGAACTGTTTGCGGGATAGTCGCGCCGCAGCCGGAACGGCCGGGGCGCGACCGGCTCACTCTGCAAGCAACTCAGCGCCGCGGCGCGACGAGATGCCGACCAGTCGGTCGGCGGGCTGCGGCCGTGCGAACAGGAAGCCCTGCCCCTGGTGGCAACCGATCTCCTGCAGGAAGGCCAGCTGCTTTGCCGTCTCGACGCCCTCCATCACGACATCGAGGCCCAGCGCGCGCCCCATTGCAACGATCGCGCGCACGATCGCGTCGTCCGTGCTGCCCGAGCCGCAGTCCGTGAGGAACGACTGATCGATCTTCAGCGTATCGACGGGCAGGTCCTTCAGATACACCAGCGACGAATAACCCGTACCGAAATCATCGATCGCGAGGCTGATCCCCCGCGTCGCCAGTTCGCGCAGCAGAATGCCGATTTCCTCGCGGGTGTTCATCGCCATGCTTTCGAGCAACTCGAGCTGCAGGTATTCGGCCGGCAATGCGGTTTCGCTGAGAATGGTCGTCAGGTCGCTGAGGAAGTGGTCGGTAAAACACTGTCGCGCCGATACGTTCACCGACACACGCCCGAACTCGAAGCCCTCGTCGAGCCAGCAGCGCGCCTGGCGGCAGGCTTCGTGCAGCACCCACCTGCCGATCGGGACGATCAGCGCGGATCGCTCCGCCAGCCCGATGAAGTCGCCCGGCGGCACCAAACCCCTGCGCGGATGCAACCAGCGCAGCAGCGCCTCCACGCCGACGATCCGGCCGCTCGCCAGATCGTATTGCGGCTGGTAGAACAGGCGGAATTCATTCTGCTCGAGCGCGCGGTGCAACTCGCCGAGCGTCTCGAGCTGCTCGATCGCCGACGACGTCATCTTGCTCTCGAAGAACTGGAACACGTTCCTGCCGCGGCTCTTCGCACCGTACATCGCCTGGTCCGCGAGCAGGATCAAGTCCTCCGCCTCGGTGCCGTCGTCCGGATAGATGCTGATGCCGATGCTCGGCGTCACGAAGATCTGGCGATCAACGATATCGATCGCCCGTCCCACTTCGTCAAGCAGCTTGCGCGCGACTCGCCCGACGTCGCGGACATCGTCGACCTCCTCGAGCACGAGCGCGAATTCGTCACCGCCCATGCGCGCCACCGTGTCGTTCGCGCGCACGTTCGCGACGATGCGCTCCGCGACCATCTTCAGCACCTCGTCGCCGGCGTTGTGGCCGAGCGTATCGTTGACCAGCTTGAAGCGGTCGAGATCGAGGTACATCACCGCGACCTTGCGACCGAACCGCTTCGCGTGAACGATCGCATGCGTGAGCCGCTCCTCGAACAGCATCCGGTTCGCGAGATTGGTGAGCACGTCGTGCGTGGCGAGATAGCCCAGCCGCTCCTCCGCCTGGCGCCGCTGTGTGATGTCGGAAAAAATCGCCGCGTAGTGGGAGATCTCGCCTTCGCTGTCGCGAATGCTGGTGATCGTCAGGTATTCGAGAAACAGCTCGCCGGTCTTGCGGCGATTCCAGATTTCGCCTTGCCAGTGGCCATCGGTCGTGAGCGAATGCCACAGCTGCTTGTAGAAATCGGGCGTCTGGCGCCCGGAACTCAGCAGACCCGGGTTGCGCCCGACCACTTCGTCCTCGGTGTACCCGGTCAACCGCGTAAAGGCCTGGTTGACGCGCTCGATCTTCGCGTGCCGGTCGGTCACCATGATGCCTTCGAGCGCCGATTCGAACACCCGGTCCGCCATGCGCAGGTTGAAGCGCGCGAGACCCAGCGCTTCGTCGCGCTCGCGCAACGCGCTGCGCAGCTCGTTCGCGTATTCGTGCTCGATGCTCTGCAGCACGTCCGCGAAACAGAGCAGCCCGGTCAGCCTGCGTCCCTCGTCTTGGATGCCGACGTGCCGCATATTGTGCTCGGTCATGAAGCGCTGCGCTGCATACAGGCTCTGCTTCGCTGTCAGCATCTGCAGCGGCTTGCTCGCGTAGGCCCCGACCGCGCCGTCGGCACCGCCGTCTGCCAACAGACGGACGATGTCCCGTTCCGTCAGGATGCCGTGCTCGCCGTCGTCATAGCCGACGAGAATCGCATCGAGCCGTTGCGCACGCATCCGCGCGATGACTTCGTGCAACGTGGCCTGCTCCGGCACCACAACGGGCGGATGAACGCGGATCGATTCGATCGGCTTCAGGTGCAGGAAAAATTCCGCCCCCTGGTTCACGACGATGTCGGTCTGCGTCAGCACGCCGATCGCGGTGCCGTCCCGCACCACCACGAAGTGCCGTACCCCCGACTGCTTGAACTTCAACGCGGCTTCACCCAGAGGCGTATTGGCCTCGAGCGTCAGCACCGGATGGCTCATCACCTCGCTGACCGGCCGGTCGAGGTCGCGCGGATTGTCGCCGGCCGACAGTGCATCATGTTCGGTCCAGATCCCGACGACCTGTTCATCCTTCATCACGACGATCGAGCTGCAACGTTCGGCGAACATGCGTCGCGCGACCTCCCGCACCGGCGTGGCCGGCGCGCAGGACAGAATCTGACGCGCAACGAGGCGCGCAATCGGAACATCATAGCTGTTCGGATACATTCTCTAACCAACACAAAAATCCTCGCCGGCGCACTTCGGTCCGGCAACCTTCGGGCTCACCTGCGGCGGCCGGCACGACAGGATGTCACTTGCGTCGAATGGTTGCGTACTCATCGAATTCGCAAACGGGGAATGACTCATCGTCGAGGCGTCGCGGCGACGAGCGCGGCACTCTGGCCGCGAGACCACGGTCGACGCCCTCTTGTCCAGCGAATCCACACGCCGGAGCACCGCCCTCTCAGGGCAGCCGCCCTGAGTTAACGGCAGATTCGGACGGGAGTTGAGTGCCATGACGACATCCGGGCTGCGCGGCGGCAAGTCAAGCGGCTGCGGGCAGGGCGAGGTCGACGGTGCGGCCATCACCCCCTTATTGCGACGCTCGCTGAACGCGGTGTCTGCAAACCGATCGTCATCGGGCCGCAGCCGGCCGGCGGCAAGTTCCATGAATCACGCACGCGTGCCACACAGCTGTGCCAGCGGATCGGAACGCAACGCGTCCGCACGTTCATCGGCAAACAGGAGCAACTGGGCCCAGCGCGTGATTTGCCGCGTGCCGACCAGCATGATCGCCTCTCGCAGCGATGAAACTGCTGGGCTAAACCCGACCGCGCTCGAATTGAGCAGCATCAGAAGTTGAATGACGAGGTTCGGAATCCGCCCGGGCAACGGTGTGCTTGTATTCAAGCTTGAACGATTCCCTTTGAGTCGAGGTCTCGCGGATGCCAGACGGGCGCGACAGGGCGGCTGACTTCGGCGTCGCGTGAGGCGTTCAGTCTGAACATTGAAACGGCCGCTTTCAGATCGTTCGCCTGCGACTCGAGCGAGCCGGCGGCGGCGGCGGCCTGTTCGACCAGCGCCGCGTTCTGCTGCGTGACTTCGTCCATCTGCGTGACGGCTTGGTTGACCTGGCCGATACCTTTGCTCTGTTCCTGTGATGCGGCTGTGATTTCCCCCATGATGTCCGTCACGCGCCTGATCTCGTACGTGATCTCGCGCATCTTCGCACCCGCTTCCCGTACATGGCCGGCCCCTGCCTGCACGCGCTCCACGGAATCGTGGATCAGCTCCTTGATTTCCTTGGACGCCGCTGAGGAGCGCTGTGCCAGCGAACGTACTTCAGAGGCGACCACGGCGAAACCCCGTCCCTGCTCGCCCGCCCGCGCCGCTTCGACAGCCGCATTCAGCGCGAGGATATTGGTCTGGAAGGCGATGCCCTCGATGAGACCGACAATGTTGGCGATCTTGTCCGAGCTGGCGTTGATGCCATCCATGGTTTCCACCACGCGCGATACGACCGTGCCGCCCTGCTCCGCCACCTCGGCCGCCTGCGCGGCGAGTTGGCTGGCCTGACTGGCATTGTCGGCATTCCGGGTGACCGTGGAGGTCAATTGCTCCATGCTGGCAGCCGTTTCCCCGAGCGAGGCGGCCTGTTCTTCGGTGCGCTGCGACAGGTCCTGGTTGCCCGCCGCAATTTGGTGGGTGGCGGTAGCGATCGAGTCAGCCGAAACCTTGATCGTGCCGATCGTCTGCGTGAGCTGATCCTGCATGCGCTTCATCGAAAAAATCAGGCTCGAGCGATCGTCCGGTGCGGTCTTCACCACGGCGGTCAGATCGTTGCTGGCGATCCGGTTTGCAATCTCGGCAGCGTAGGACGGTTCACCGCCCAGTGAGCGCGAGATGCCGCGGTTGAGCGGCAACACGACAACCGACAGGGCGCCGGCCAGTACCACCAGAATGCCGAGACTCTGGTACAGCGTCGAGTGGAATGCGGCATCGAGGTCGTCGGCATACACCCCCGTCATGAGAATCCAGTCCCACGGCTGATAGCGCACGTTGTAGACGATTTTCGGAGAGGCTTCGGTTCTCCCCGGTTTCGGAAAGGAATACGCGGTAAAACCCCGGCCGTCATGCTTGATGACGGCGACCGTGTCCCGGAAGAAGTAGACACCGTTCGGATCCTTGAAATCGCTGACGTCCTTGCCTTCCAGTTCCGGTTTTGCGGGGTTCATCAGCACCGTCGGTTGAGAATTCAGTATCACAAAATAACCGTCTTCGCCGTACCGCATGTTCCGGACGCTGTCCAAGGCCCGCTTCTGGGCTTCCGCTACTGGCATGGCGCCGGCGGCAACCTGATCGCCAAAGGTCTTGACCACGCTCAGGGCGATCTCCGATGCGTGTTTCAGGTCCGCCTTGCGTTCCTCCAGCCGCATTTCCCGAGTCTGGCAAGCGTTGTAGATCGATACCCCGGCGAGACACAGCAGGCTCAGGATGAGTGGCAACCAGAGTTTCTGCGCAAATGACAACTTCATGTGCTTACCGACCTTGCAGATTGACGAATGGGTAGGAGAAGGTGCGAAGCTGCACTCTGCAGAGTGCAGCTTCGACGGAATACTTGCAGATAACGGCCGGAGATCGAGCGCGATTAGCAGTCGATCCTGGAGCAGTCCCTTACGGAAATTGCGAAATACCCGCTGCCGATATGTGATACAAGCAGGCGCGGGCACCACGGGAACAAAATTACGGTGACTGTGTAGAGTCCGTTCCGGAGAGGAACGGCGATGAAAAAGCGATTTACCAAAGAGCAAATCATCGGCATCTTGAAGGAAGCCGAAGCTGGCCTGAAGCCGGCGGAGCGTTGCCGCAAGGACGGCAGCTTGGAAGCGACCTGCTGCAACTGGAAAGCGAGGAGACTATCCCTTATTCCAAGAGAGTCCTTGTGTCCGCAGATACGTGGGCCGCTCCAAAGACGCACATCCCGACCACATAGATTTTCTCGTCGTGCCGAGTCGAACGTGCCGACGGACAAAAATATGTGTGGTCAAAACCATGTGGTGCCGCACGACTTCCGGCCTCCGCCGATGCCCGGTGTCGCCGGTGCACCCGAACCGGCGGAACCTGCCAGTGCGGGTGCTGGTGTGCATGCGCCGGGCCGAAGGGCAGCCCAAACGGCCAAATCCACGCCCATGCAGTCAGAACCTGTGATTGACTCGCACATACGCCGACTGCGCCGACACATGGCTCGTGTCAATCGTCGCATCCAGCCCGAGCGATACCGTGGTCGCCTTGGCGGCCTGAAGGGTGACGCCGGCGCCCGTGGTCAGGAATGAACGCGGCAGATCGGTGCCTGGCGCGGCGAACACGGTCCCGTCCTGGCTCTGCACCTGGATGACGCGGCCGGCTCCCAGTACCTCGTGCGCATAGGCCAGGCGAAGCTGTACGTTGACGGGGCGCAGGGCATCGCCGAAGGCCTTGTCGAGCGAGACACCCACGTAAGGCTGGAGGCTCCTCGCGCTGTCGGGGCCGACGTGCAGGTTCTGGCCGTTGGCGCCGCTCTCGCCGAAGCCGCTGCCGCGCACGTACGCATACCGGAGCCCGATGTGCGGCGCGATCCGAAGGCCGCCGGCGTCCATGGGCAGGCTGGCCTGCGTGGCGACGGTGAACTCGTGGCCGAGATGATCGCCTTCGGCAGTACCCGCGCTGCCGAACGGCCGCTTCTGCGACAGGAAATCGAGCCCATAGCCGACCGTGGCCGACAGGTTGACTGCACCCACGGGCTGCGCGCCATACAGGGCGACACGCAGCGTATCGATGGCACCCGATGCACCTGTCGTGTCCTCACCCAGCGTGGTGTGCGTGTAGCCGCCGGCCGCACCGATCGTGGCATCGCCGAGCCGTCCTCCCGCGCCTGCCAGGAACCCGTACGCGTGGGTGAGGAAGCCGGGCGCGCCGCCCGTGCCGCCCACCTTGGTGCTGGAACCGCTGGCAACGGCCCACACGTTGCGGGAACCTGCCGCGTTGTCCCGCGGGTCCGCCAGACGGCCGAGCAGCGTCGAACTCGCGCCCTGCGCCTGAAGCAATGCTGCCGTGCCGAGCGCCGTGTAGATGGAGGTCTTGGTCGGCGCAATGACGGTCGGGCCGGCCGGCGTGGGCCCGGTGGCATCGGCGAGCAGCAAGTCGACTCCATTGGCACCGTAGTCCACCGATGACTGCAACGCGCCGAGATTCGCGCCGGCCGTGGTGGTGCCGACGTTCGCGAAGCGGCCCGTCACGCCGTTGGCGGCGCTCAGCACGGTGTAGCGGCGTGCGGTATAGGTGCCGGGATCGAACAGAACGGCCAATGAGCCGTTGAGCGTCGCGGTACCGCTTACGCGAAGTTGCGATGCCTCCGTCGGGCTGACCTCGATCGACAGGGTGCCGCCCGCCGCCTGGGTATAGTTGCCGCCCACGGACAGCGTTCCGATGGAGCCGCCCGGCGCGACCACGCCACTGCTGCTGACGTCGCCCGATACCGTGCCATGGCCGCGCAACGTGCCAAGCGAACTCACCAGGACATTGCCACCTAACACCGCACCGGCATTGGCCGCATCGCCCACGGCCAACGTGCCGCCAGCCACCGTCGTCGTCCCGGAGAACGCGCTGCTGACACCGTTCAGCGTCAGCGTGCCCGCGCCTTGTTTGACCAAATCGCCGGTGCCGCCGAGGCTGCCGCCGAATGTTTGCGACGAGTCATCAGACAGCGTGAGCGCATTGCCACCGAGCACCACGCGGCTGCCTGCCACGCCGGAGAGATGCGCGACCGTCTGGCTGCCGCCGGCGGACAGGTCGAGCGCGGCCGTTGCGCCGGCCAGCGTGACTGACGTGGAAGAGGCAAGCCGGCCGGCACCCGACAACGCGAGCGTGCCCGCGTTGACCATCGTCGCCCCGGTATAGGTGTTCACGCCGGACAGCGTCTGCGTGCCGCCCGCCACGGTGAGCCCGCCGGTGCCGCCGATGGCGCCACTGAACGTGCCGGCCGCATTGGCCAGCGTCAGCGTGCGGCCGCCCAGCGCAACCGTGCCCGTGCCGGTCAGTGCGTTGACCGTTGCGCCGGAGGTGGTCCCCGAGATATCGAGCGTGCCGTTGTTGACGACGCCGCTGGAGGTCGCAATGCTGCCGGCGCCTGACAGCGCGAGCGTGCCGGCGCTGATCGACGTTGCGCCGGTATAGCCGTTGGCAACCGACAGCGTCTGCGTGCCGCCCGCCACGGTGAGCCCGCCCGTGCCGCCAATGGCGCCACTGAACGTGCCGGACGCATTGGCCAGCGTCAGTGTCCGGTCGCCAAGCGCAACCGTGCCCGTGCCAGTGAGCGCATTGATCGTGGCCCCTGAGGTGGTCCCGGAGATATCGAACGTGCCGTTGTTGATGACGCCGCTGGAAGTGGCAATGCTGCCGGCGCCGGTCAATGCCAACGTGCCGGCATTGACGGTGGTGACGCCCGTATAGGTGTTCGCCCCGGACAGCGTTTGCGTACCGCCGCCTATGGTCACTGCGCCCGTACCGTCGATGGTTCCGGCAAACGTGCCGGACGCATTAGCCAGCGTCAATGTCCGGCCGCCCAGCGCAACCGCGCCCGTGCCAGTGATCGCATTGATCGTGGCCCCGGAGGTAGTCCCCGAGATATCGAACGTACCGTTGTTGACGACCCCGCTGGAAGCGGCGATGCTGCCGGCGCCAGTCAACGCCAGCGTGCCGGCATTGACGGTAGTGACGCCCGTGTAGGTGTTCACCCCCGACAGCGTTTGCGTACCGCCGCCGACGGTCACCGCACCCGTACCGCCGATGGTTCCGGCGAACGTGCCGGCCGCATTGGCCAGCGTCAGTGTCCGATCGCCCAGCGCGACCGTGCCCGTGCCAGTGATCGCATTGATCGTGGCCCCGGAGGTAGTCCCCGAGATATCGAACGTGCCGTTGTTGACGAGCCCGCTGGAAGCGGCAATGCTGCCCGCGCCGATCAGCGCGAGCGTGCCCGCGTTGACGGCGGTGCTCCCCGCATAGCCGGCGGCGCCGGCTATCGCCAGCGTGCCGGTACCCGCCTGCACGAGGCTGCCCGTCCCGCTGATGGTGCCGCCATACGACACCGTGTCGCTCCGATTGAAAGCCAGCGTGCCGTTGTTGACGATGTCGCCGACGACGGAGCCGGTGGCTCCGCCATTGCCGATCTGCAGCGTGCCGGCGCTGATCGTGGTGCCGCCGGTATAGGTGCTGTCACCCGTCAGCGTGATCGTGTGGCTGCCGCTCACGGCCACGTTGCCCGTCCCCGATATGACGCCTGATACCGCGAGATCCGTCGTGTTTGAGTTCAAGGTCACGCGGGATGCGGCATCGCCGAGCGTGATGTTGTTGGACAGCGCAAGCCCCGGCGTGCCCGCGGTGATGGTGGCCGACGCACCCGCCGGCACATCGAGGTCACCGATGATGTTGGACCCGCCGACCAACTGCAGCGTATCGTTCGCTCCGTTGAAACGGATGGCTGCCGCGCGCGTCACGCCGTCCGCGAACAAGCCGCCCGCAATCGTGCCGCCGTTGACGATGACATCGCCGCCATTGGCGATGACACCCGCTCCCGCGGCCCCTCCGTTGCCGGCACCGCCCGTGATCGTGCCGACGTTGGACAGCACGGTGAACCCACCAGCCAGGTTGACGCCCGCGCCGCTGGCGCCGGCCGTGCTTCCGCCACCGCCAGCGGCACCGCCCACACCACCGACGATCGTCCCAAGGTTGGTCACCTGCGAACCCGGTCCCACGGTCAGCAGCCCGTCGCCGCCACCGCCGCCGCCTCCCGGGTTTCCGCCACCTCCCCCGTTGCCGCCATTTCCGCCAATGAGCGTGCCGTGGTTCGTCACGTCGGCCGCAGGCGTCACGATCACCAGCGCACCGCCCCCGCCTCCACCCCCGCCGCCGTTGGAGGCAGGCCCCGATGTGCCCGCGCCGCCATTTCCGCCTGTGCCGCCCTGCACCATCACGCCGTCGTTGACGGTCACGCTGGTGCCGGTCGAATACACGCCCGCGCCACCGCCGCCGCCGCCGCCCGCGAAATTGAGTCCATCGAAGCCCTGGCCTGCGCCTCCCTGAGCGTTCCCGTTGACCACGGCATCGCCGGCGATCACCACGTCGGGCGCCCCTCCGGGGCCGCCCTGGCCACTGTCGTTCGTGGCACCGGTACCGCCGGTCCCACCCGACGTGGGCCCGCCAGGAACCTGAATCGTGGTGGTTCCTCCGCCCAACGCAGAGGAACCACCGCCACCGCCATTACCGCTGCCGCCATTGCCGCTTCGGTCCGGGATACCGTTGCCGCCGGGGGCGCTGCAATTCGCGATGGTGCTGGCAGTGCACGTGGCGGCCCAGCCTGGGAGGGCCGTGCCGGCCAGACCGAGCGACACGCCGATGGAAACGATGGACGCGCAGCGGCGCGCAGGCGTGGCGCCATGGCTGGCGTCGATCCCGCCGTGCGACGCGCGTGTGCGTTCGGATACCACTTGCGGGGCGCGCAAGGTGCGGTTCCAGACCAGCCGATAGACCCGGTTCATGTTGATCCCCTCGATGCATCGACCCGTCGGCCTGGCACTGGTCACGGAGAGGCTGGACCGATGGCGCGACGGACCCGTTTCTGTTGTCGTTCTCTGGCGCACCGGTCCGCGGGTACTACGTCTCTTGGCTCATCGGTCGGGGCATGCGCGCGCAATATAACACCTGCACGGGAAATATTGCCCGGGCTGTCGCGGGCCCCCCACGCTCCGGGTATCCGGCCGAATCCCCAAAAAACGCGCGGTGTCGCCCCGGCGGGTGGTTGCCTGCTGTGTCAGGCAGATCGGCTGATCCACGCTACGTTCACGAACACCACTGTGCTCAACATCGATGGAGCGCTCGCCGCATATCGATTCACGCCGATCTTCCCCGTTGCCGGTGCGTTCGCTTACACGCTTGCGTCGAAGGCGAACTGGACCGGCCAGCGTTTCATGGACACTCGCGAGCGCGTTTAGCGCGCATCCCCAGCGAGCAGCGCGTTCAGCACCCGCGCGTCCGCCAACCGTTCCAGCGACAGGCACGCGCCGCTCAACGCATCGACCTGCGCATGCTCGAGCGCCATGCCCGCCAGCGCACGATACTTCGCCAGCAGCGCCGCGTCGGACAGCGGGTTGCGCGGATCGCCGAGCGCGATCGGTACGTGACGCGAGTCCCGCCGCCCGTCCGCGCGATGCACGCTCACAGTCGGCTCGTCGAGGTCGCCCAGCGCCGGATCGACCTCGATCGCGATACGCGCGAGCAACGCCGTGACGCGCGAATCCGTCCGCCTGTCGTCGCGATAAACGTCGATCCCCGTGTCGCCGTACGCAAGTGCCGCCGCCACCGCGTACGGCAGGCTCATCTGCGCCGACGACAGCGTCGACAGGTCGCGCCCGCCGCACATCCGGGCCACGAACGCGCTCGCCCGCACGACCACCCGCTCGATCTCGCCGGCCTCGAACGTGTGACCGTCCGCAAGCTGCAGCGCCGCATCAATTGCCGCATGCGCGCTGCGGCACGACGCGTGCGGCTTGATCGAGCAGCGCATCAGTTTCCACTGCGCGCCGAGGCCGTCGGTCAGTGCGTCGGGCGCATGCGACTGCGCGGCGAACGTGTTGAAGAAGCCACCCCACACGTCGTCGAACACCCTGGCCGGACCCGTCACACCTTCGCGTGCCAGCAGCGCCGCGAGCACGCCGCCCTCCGCGGCCCGGCCGGCATGCAGCCGCTTCGTCTGCGAGCCGTCGTGGATGAAGCCCCATAGACCACCGGAGAAACTTGCCGCATGGCCGAGCGCGTCGCGCGTGCGCGCGGCGTCGAGTCCGAGCACGCGTGCGCTCGCGGCCGCCGCGCCGAACACGCCGCAACTGAGCGTCGAGTGCCAGCCGGCACCGTTGTGAGCCGAGTAGCCGCCGGCGGCTTCCAGCACGCGCCGGCCGACGTCGTAGCCGAGCACGATTGCCGTCACGCATTCCCGGCCGGTCACGGGGCGGTCCGCGCATGACAACGCGGCGAGCACGGCCGGCAGCACGACGGCACCCGAATGATCGCAGCCGCCGGCATCGTCGAGCTCGAGCGCGTGTGCGGCGATCCCGTTGACGAACGCGGCGTCGCGCGCGCTTGCGCTGCACGGCGTGCCCCACAGCGACGCGCCGTCGCGCACGACAGCGCCGGTGAGCGCCCGTGCACTGCGCGTCTCGACGGCCGAGGTGCCAGCCAGTGCGGCACCGAACGTATCAAGCACATGACGCGTGGCCTTGGCGACGACATCGTCAGGCACGGCGGCGGCAGGGGTTTGCGCGACAAACGTCGCGAGCCGCGTGGCGCGCGTTTCGGTATCCATCGTCATCGCGCCGACGCGTCTGCCACGCAGCGTGCAAACACGTCGACCGGATGGTTCGGCTCATTGTCGCGAACCTGCGCGCGCCACCAGCGCGCAACATCGCGCCCGGTCGCAAACCAGACGTCGCCCGCATCGCGCAGGTGCGCGAGCAATGCACGCAGCAGTTCGATCCGCCCTGCCGTGCCGATGATCTCCGGATGCAGGCGCAGCACGCAGCACAGCCCGAAGCGCCGAAACCCGTCGACATCGCGCCGCCAGTTGTCGAGCACGTCACGGTACGCGGCGATGCGCGGCTGACCGGCCGGCACCGGCGGCGACAGGTTGAACTCGAAGTACGGCTCGTCCTCGAGTTCGTAGTGCAGCGGCAGCTCGACGAGCCGCGGGTAGGCCGCGCCTGCGTCGGCGCGCGGATGCAGGTACGGCAAATCGTCGCCGCGCCACGACGACGACCACGTGAAGCCTTCCGCCACGAGAAAGTCCGCAAAGCCGTCGGCCCAGTTACCGGTGAACGAGCGAAAGCCTTCCGCGCGGCGTCCGGTCGCGTCCGCGAGCGCCGCCCGCCCGGCGCAGCACGCGTCGATCTGCGCGGCCAGCGGCAGCGCGTTGAAATCCTCGCAGAGAAAACCGCTCACCCCGAGCTCGTGCCCGGCGGCGGCGATCGCCCGCACGGCGCCGCCATGCGTCTGCGCGACGCGCCCCGGCACGAACCAGCTCGTCGGTACGCTGAATTCGTCGAACGCGGCGAGCAGCCGGTCGACGCCGCGCGTCGCGCCGTAGCGCCACACCGACAGCGATTTTTCCCGGCCGACGATGCGCGGCTCGCGTGTCTGGATGCCATGAATGTCGTTGAAGTCGACCGTGATCGCGACCGCGCATCGCGCGCC
>Ga0207667_10001018_pt1 | contig 35714 bp, 25 predicted proteins | sample KBSCornC52_FD_184301 | JGI IMG/M metagenome (GOLD analysis project Ga0207667, IMG submission 184301) | Corn rhizosphere microbial communities from Kellogg Biological Station, Michigan, USA - KBS Corn C5-2 (SPAdes) (version 2) | ecosystem: Host-associated > Plants > Roots > Rhizosphere > Soil ...
TTGCGCGTCATCACCGCCGGGCTTAGCGCGGCCGATCGCATTGTCGTGAACGGCGTGCAGCGCGTGCGGCCCGGGCAAACGGTGCGTGCGCACATGGTGCCGATGACGGACGATCCGGCGGGCGGCGGCGAGGGTAGCGCAAGCGCCGACGCCGGCCAAGCGGGCGCGGACCCATCGACGAATTCCTGAGACACCGCTTCGGCGGCGATCCGAAGAAGCGATCAATCACTCAGAACGCGATATGAACATTTCTAAATTTTTCATCGACCGGCCTATCTTCGCAGGGGTGCTGTCGGTCCTGATCCTGCTGGCGGGCGTGATCTCGCTGTTCCAGCTGCCGATCTCCGAGTACCCCGAAGTGGTCCCGCCGTCGGTCATCGTTCACGCCCAGTATCCGGGCGCGAATCCGAAGGTGATCGCCGAGACGGTGGCTTCGCCGCTCGAAGAGCAGATCAACGGCGTAGAGAACATGCTCTACATGCAGGCGCAAGCGAACAGCGACGGCAACATGACGTTGACCGTTACGTTCAAGCTCGGAACCGATCCCGACAAAGCGCAGCAGCTCGTGCAGAACCGCGTGTCGCAAGCCATGCCGCGTCTGCCCGACGATGTACAGCGGCTTGGCGTGACGACCATCAAAAGCTCACCGACGCTCACGATGGTCGTGCACCTGATCTCGCCCGACAATCGCTACGACATGACGTATCTGCGCAACTACGCGCTGCTCAACGTCAAGGATCGGCTCGAGCGCATTGCCGGTGTCGGCCAAGTCCAGCTGTGGGGCGCGGGCGATTACGCCATGCGCATTTGGCTCGATCCGAACAAGCTCGCCGAACGCAATCTCACGGCGAACGACGTCGTCACTGCCATTCGCGAGCAGAACGTCCAAGTGGCGGCGGGGGTGATCGGCGGCTCGCCGTCGTCGGCGGACGTGCCGCTGCAGTTATCCGTGAACGCACGCGGCCGCCTGCAGACCGAATCGCAGTTCGGCGCGATCGTGCTGAAGACATCGCCCGACGGTGGCGTGACGTATCTGCGCGACGTGGCGCGCGTCGAACTGGCCGCGTCCGAGTATGGCCTGCGGTCGCTGCTCGATAACAAGCCGGCCGTCGCACTCGGTATCAATCAGCAACCTGGTGCGAACTCGCTTGCGATTTCCGATCAGGTGCGCAAGGACATGGCCGATCTGAAGAAGGACTTCCCGGCCGGTGTCGACTACAGCATCGTCTACGACCCGACGCAATTTGTGCGCTCGAGCATCGAGGCTGTGATTCATACGCTGCTCGAGGCCATCTCGCTCGTCGTGATCGTCGTGATCGTGTTCTTGCAGACGTGGCGCGCGTCGATCATTCCGCTCGTCGCCGTGCCGGTGTCGATCGTTGGGACGTTCTCGCTGCTGCTCGCCTTCGGTTTCTCGATCAACGCGTTGTCTCTGTTCGGCATGGTGCTCGCGATCGGTATCGTGGTGGACGATGCGATCGTCGTGGTCGAAAACGTCGAGCGCAACATCTCGGCGGGCTTGAGCGCGAGAGCGGCTACCTATAGAGCGATGCGAGAAGTGAGCGGACCCATCATCGCGATCGCCTTGACGCTCGTCGCCGTGTTCGTCCCCTTGGCGTTCATGAGTGGCTTGACGGGTCAGTTCTATAAGCAGTTCGCGATGACGATCGCGATCTCGACGGTGATTTCGGCGTTCAACTCGTTGACACTGTCGCCGGCCCTTTGCGCGATTTTGCTGCGCGGACACGATGAGCCGAAAGATTGGCTGACGCGCGCGATGGACCGCGTATTCGGCGGGTTCTTCAAGCAATTCAATAAGGTGTTCAAGCGCGGTTCGCAGTCGTATGGCCGTGGCGTGACGACGGTGCTCGGACGCAAGTCGCTCATGCTCGGCGTCTATGCCGTGCTGGTCGGCGCGACCCTGCTCGTGACCCACGTCGTGCCGGGCGGCTTCGTGCCTGCGCAGGACAAGGAGTACCTGATTGCCTTTGCGCAACTGCCGAACGGCGCGACGCTCGATCGGACGGAGAATATCATCCGCGAAATGGGCGATATGGCGATGAAGCAGCCCGGCGTCGAGCACGCCGTGGCCTTCCCGGGCTTGTCGGTGAACGGCTTCACGAACAGCTCCAGCGCGGGCATCGTATTCGTGACGCTCAAGCCGTTCAAAGACCGCGGATCGAAGGCGCTGACGGCCGGTGCGATTGCCGGTGCGTTGAACCAGCAATACGCGGGGATCAAGGGTGCATTCGTCGCCGTGTTCCCGCCACCGCCGGTGCTCGGTCTGGGAACGCTCGGTGGCTTCAAGCTGCAGCTCGAGGATCGCGGCGCGCTCGGCTATGCGCAACTCGACGAAGCGACGCAAGCGTTCATCAAGCGCGCGCACGCGGCGCCCGAGCTGGGCCCGCTCTTCACGAGCTATCAGATCAACGTGCCGCAGCTGAACGTCGATCTCGATCGTGTGAAGGCCAAACAGCTTGGCGTATCGGTGACCGACATCTTCAATACGATGCAGGTCTATCTGGGTTCGCTCTACGTGAACGACTTCAACCGCTTCGGGCGTGTCTATCAGGTGCGCGTGCAAGCCGACGCGCCGTTCCGCGCACACCCGGACGACATCTTGCAGTTGAAGACGCGCAACGCCGCCGGCGAAATGGTGCCGTTGTCCTCGCTCGTGAAGGTTTCGCCGACATTCGGCCCTGAAATGGTCGTGCGCTACAACGGCTACACGGCGGCCGACATCAACGGCGGTCCCGCGCCGGGCTATTCGTCGGATCAGGCGCAGGCGGCGATCGAGCGCATCGCCAAGCAAACGCTGCCGCGCGGCGTGAAGTTCGAGTGGACCGACTTGACTTATCAGCAAGTGCTGGCCGGCAATTCGGCGATCTGGGTGTTCCCGATCAGCGTGTTGCTCGTATTCCTCGTTCTAGCGGCGCTGTACGAGAGCTTGACGCTGCCGCTTGCGGTGATCTTGATCGTGCCGATGAGTGTGCTGTCCGCGTTGACCGGCGTCTGGCTGCTGCACGGCGACAACAACATCTTCACGCAGATCGGTTTGATGGTGCTCGTTGGGCTGGCGTCGAAGAATGCCATCTTGATCGTCGAATTCGCACGCGAGCTCGAGCACGACGGCCGCACGCCGATGGCCGCCGCGATCGAGGCAAGCCGGTTACGGTTGCGCCCGATCTTGATGACGTCGATCGCGTTCATCATGGGTGTCGTCCCGCTCGTGTTGTCGACGGGCGCAGGCTCCGAGATGCGACATGCGATGGGTATCGCCGTGTTCTTCGGGATGCTCGGTGTGACGTTGTTCGGCCTCATGTTGACGCCGGTGTTCTACGTGGTGTTGCGTACCCTTGCGGGCGGCAAGATCCATGTGGCCGGCAAGGACTCGAAAGAGGATGCCAACGTCGAAGCTGCTCTGACGGACGCTTGAGGCTTAGGGGAAAAAACAAGATGAAACGATTCGATCTAATTGCCGGCGGTCCGCGTCTCGCGCTGCGTGCGTTGGCCGGTGGCCTCTTGATGGCGCTCGTGGCGGCGTGCTCGATGGGGCCGACTTACCAGCGGCCCGACGTGGCCACGCCGGCAGCGTTCAAGGAAGCGCCGTTGCCCGCTTCGGAGGCGGGGACATGGAAGAGCGCGCAGCCTTCGGAGGCCGCACAGCGCGGCCAATGGTGGGCGGTGTTCAACGACGAGACGCTGAACAAGCTCGAAGACGAAGCGCTAGCGGCGAACCAGGACTTGAAAGCGGCGGCGGCTCGGGTGCGTGAAGCGCGTGCGGGACTCAATGCCGCGCGCTCGGCGTGGTTCCCCGAACTCGACGCGGGCTTCGGCCCGACGCGCGAGCGCGTGTCGCCGGCTTCCCAAGGCTTGCCGCAGAATGCCTATTTGCCGCCGGTGACGCTGTGGCGTGCGCAATCGACGGTGTCGTACGAAGCGCCGTTGTTCGGCCGCGTGAGCGACAACGTCGCGGCTAGTCGGGCGGATTCGCAGCAAAGCGAGGCGTTGTTTCGCTCGGTGCAACTGACGTTGCAGGCCGACGTTGCGTCCAATTACTTCTCGCTGCGCGAACTCGACACTGAGCAGGATCTGTATCGCCGTACGGTGGCGTTGCGTGAGGAAGGGCTCAAGCTCGTTCAACATCGTTACGATGCGGGCGAAGTGAGCGAGCTCGATCTTCAGCAAGCGACCAATTCGCTTGCGAGTGCCAAGGCCGATGCAGCGGGCATTGCTCGACAACGCGCCGCCTCGGAGCATGCGCTTGCCGTATTGCTCGGCAAGCCACCCGCCGAGTTCTCGTTCCCGCGGGAGCCGCTGCAGCCCGTGCTCGCTCGCGTCCCGGCCGGACTGCCGTCGGCCTTGCTCGAACGCCGCCCTGACATTGCGGCTGCTGAGCGCGCCATGGCTGCGGCGAACGCGCGCGTCGGTCTGGCGAAGTCGGCGTTCTTCCCGCAGCTCGATATCACGGGAGCCTTCGGTTACGAGTCTTCGGGCTTGAGTGAGTTGTTCCGGTGGTCGAGCCGCACATTCTTGCTCGGACCGTTCGCGGGGACTGCGCTGACGCTGCCGATTTTCGATGGCGGCCGGCGCAAGGCCGATCTGGCTCGGGCCCGGGCGCAATACGACGAGCAGGTCGCGAATTATCGTTCGCAGGTGCTCAATGCATTCCGCGAAGTCGAAGATAGTTTGGCCGACCTACGGTTGCTCGATGATCAGATCCGCGCGGAAAACGATGCGGTCAATGCGGCCGCTCGCGCCGAGCACCTGTCCGAAGCGCAGTATCGCGAAGGCCAGATCAACTATCTGGATGTGCTCGACAGCCAGCGTACGGTGTTGCTGGCGCAGCGCCAGGCGAGCCAGCTCGCCGGCTCGCAGGCGGTGGCGACAGTCAGCCTCATTCGCGCGCTGGGCGGCGGCTGGGGGGAGATGAAGCCCGGCGATATGCAGCAAGTTGCCAAAGAGTGACGGCGTGCGCCGCGCTTGACGTTTGCGTGCATGGGCGGCGTGTCTCGAATCGACAGAGTCTCTATCGCGCGTTCGATCGCGCGATAGAGCAGATGTTTTGTGCGCGATGGCGCACGAAGGATGCGAGGTACAGGATGAACTCGACGGTTGCCGTTGATGACATCGCGCAAGGCATGAGCTTCGAGCAATTCATGACTTCACTGCGCGATCCGACGTTCGCTGCGCCGATCGTATCGGCGCGGCGCTTTTCCGATGCGCTGCATATCGATCTTCAGACGCTGGCGAAGCAAGCCGGCGTGCATCGCAACACACTGAGCCGGATGCCGGCGTCGGAGAGCGTACAGCGCTTCCTGCGCGAGGCGTTGCGCGTGATACGTGCCGCAACGGATGTGCAGGGTTGTGTGAAGCAAGCGCTGTTCTGGTATCGCAATGAGCCGCTTTCGGAATTCGAGTACAAAACGGCCGAGCAGCTTGTGTCGGGTGGGCGGACAGAGGACGTATTGCGGTATATCGTGTCGGTCCAGCTGCATGCGGTCGAGAAATGAGGTTGCGCATCGAAGCGCGGCCTAGGGGTTCGGGCTTTCCTCGTTGTGTTGGATCGCGCCCCGTGCGGCCGGCTTGACATACTTGAGCAGGCCTAGCCCATACAAGTCCTTGAACTTGGCGTATCCGTCGGGGAGCCATTTTTCGAAGAATGTCTGAGTGGCGGCGGGGAGGGTCGTTCCTTTAAACGCCACTTTGACGTACTTTTTTGCCGCCGAGCCGACGTACGGGATGAGTTCAAAGCTCAGGAAAACAAGTGCGCCTCCAAAATCTTCCTTGCTAAGCGCCCGCATGAAATCATAGCCGGGTATGTAAAGACCCACCATCGAATGAATCGCCTCTTCGAACGTTGATTCTCTCGTCACAAGTGCCGATAGATGCTGTACCGTACCCCGGATAATGGGCTTGAGGATGTGTTCTATAACCTCGCCGACTGTGTCCGCGGGATAGTAATCGTCGCCTTCATCCTGCCGGGTGCTGAAATGTACGCCGGCCGGCAGATTCTCAGGATTTTTAAAAAATAGATTCTTCCCACTGCGGTGCATCCACGATTTCCATCGGTCATGGTCATGGGGAATGTGAAGCACCATATCGCGATGATGGGGTAGGATAGCAAACCGCTGGATTGCCCCGTCTTTCTCTACCTCGAGCAGGGCTCCAAGGGTTCCGCTGGTGGGTTTGTGCGCGGCGCCGAACTCGCTGTTGAGACGTCCATGCGCGTTGATCCATTTAAGGCTTGCCTTGTCGTCTTTTTTGACTCCAAACGCGGTCAGTTTGTCCAGGATGATGCTTTGACCTATTTTCTTAAATATATTTCTAATTGGGGTGAGCCCTTCTTTGGTAAAGAAGTTTTCTCTTTTGTATTTCTTTCTATTGGTGATTTTCCTTATCAACTCATTGGCTCTGCTGGATTCTCCATGGAGCGTGTATCCGTGCCTTTCGGTCGTCGTGTAATGCTCGGCAACCTCGATAGGCGTCATCCACCTTTTGATAACGGACATGCTGTCTAGTCCGGAAATATGGGTGGTGGTAAATTCGAGCAGCTCATCCGGCTCGAATCCTATCTGCCGCAATCGTGGCGCAATGACTGAATCGAAAGATCGCACCGAAATTAACAATTGCTGCATGTATTCGCTTAAAGTGTCGTTCGGGTAGACGGTAGCATTGTGCGCAGTGAGATGGCCTCCGGCATCATCGCGAGCATGCTCGCTCGGGCGGAAGTGCTGGCGGCGGTGGTCATCGCCGCGGCGAACGGCGTGAGGTTGATTGGGGTCCTGTTGCGCGTGATCATCGCCGCGACGGCGGGTGTGATCTTGGTCGTGATCATGGCTAGGATCGTGATGGTGATGACGGTGATGCTGCCCGGCAGCGGCGCTTCGAACTTGACGTTCGTGCTCATGATGGGCCGGAGCCGGATCGGCCTGCGCACCGCCGGCAGCGCCAGGGCTGGCGGAATGCTCGTCTTCGGTCTTGGTATTGCCGGTGTGGCTCGCCGGTTCGTCGGCGGGCCCGGCGCCGCTTCCGTTCAGGGCTCGCAGGCCATCTCGAACATCCGCCATCGTGCCGGTGAAGAAGCTAAGCGTCATCAATGCCAGAAGCAAACCGGAGGCGGTCGGCGCATGAGCCCCGGGCCGCAGCGATGTAGGAATCTGCCTCATCTCCACCTGGAGTTCGAGGAACCGCTCGATCGGTTCGGCGTCCTCGTTGACTACATCCACGATGTCCCGCACGGGGACACGCGGATAGGCCTGCTGCACGGGGGGTGCCTTGCGCAGCGTGCGTTCGTTGTGTTTGGCATTCGCCAGTAACCGGTTTGCCTTTTCCTCCGGCTTCCATCCCTTGGTCACGCGACCGGCGCTTTTGCCGCGGTGTGTGGGTGGTTCTTGCATAGTGCGGCGTCTCGCTGGTCGTTGAAGGAACTACGCTCGGACGACTCGGCAGTAAGGCGCTCGTCTAGCAAGGACAACCTATTCATCGTCCGTCGATACGCTAGCGGGCAAAGGCTCGCATTTGCAAGAAAAGGCTAAGGTAGGCGCTCGAGTGGCGCCTCGGAGGCTCAAATAGTGCAATGGAAGGAGGGAAAAACCCGAACTATTTCATTTCGGATGGCGAATGCCAAGAACGCAGTGAGCTGCCGCAGGAGACGCTCAATCCTTCAGAAACAACTCATGCATCGGCGCGAAATGCGCATAAAGCGGCAGGATGGCCCCGCCCATCGCCCTGGCATCGGCACCGATCGTCCCTTCGATCAACTGCGGCCGAACCATCCCTTCCCATTCGATGCGATCGAGCGCGCCCTGCGTGCGGCGAATGATTTCGCGTACGAGTTGCCGATCGATCTCGCCGTCGATCACGATAGCGTCCAAGTCGAGCAGCGCCGTGGAAGTCGCGATCGTCATCGCAATGGCAGGGCACGCTTCGTCGAGCCAACGTTCCGTTACCGCCCATACGTCAGGGCCTAGCGCACGATGATCGTGCGCAGCGGCTGCCGGCGCCCCAGCAGCGACGAATCGCTGCTCGAGCACGGAGCCCGACGCGGTATGGAGCAACTGCCTCGGCGCTTGCCCATTACCGAGCGAGAGCGGCATGGATCCGACGGCTCCCGCGTTCCCATGCGGGCCGCCATGCAAGCGCCCGTCGACCACCAGCCCACCCCCGATGAAGGTGCCGACGAACAAATAAAGGAACGAGCGAATGCCGCGCCCTTGTCCCATGACGAGTTCGGCGGCGCAAGCGGCCGTCGTGTCCTTGGCGAACTCCACCGGCAGTCCTGTCATCGCGGCAATGCGCGTGCGGATATCGATCGCATTCCAGGGTTCGAGCGCGGCCGGCGGTGCGCCCAAGAAGTCGCGCCATCCGCCCAGCCAGAGCGGCGCGGCAACGCCGATGCCGACTACCTTGGCGGCATGGGCGCCAAGCGAATCCATCACGCGCGCGACTTTGCTCTCCAAGGCGGGAAACAACGTACTTGGATCGGGGTAAGCGTATTCGAGAACGTCGCGCGTGCAAACATGTCCCGTGAAGTCCATGGCGAGCACGTCGAGGCTGCGCCGCCCAACCTTGATGCCGATCGTGTAGGCGCCCTCGGGCCGTAACGCGATCGGTACCGAGGGTTGTCCGATACGTCCGCGCACACGCGCTTGCTTCATCAGCAAACCGTCGTCGATCAGCCGATCCACGATGGTCGAGACGCTTTGCATGCTGAGCCGCGTGAGGCGCGCGATGTCGGCCTTCGGTAGCGGCCCATGCAAGCGTATCGCCTGCAGCACGATTCGCTCGTTGAACTGCCGCATGCCGACTTGATTGGAGCCGACCGTTCGTGTGGTGTGGGGGTGCGTTCGCGCGTTCATTTCAGCCGGCCCTCAATGCGTCGGCATCGGCTCGATAAACGCTCGACGCCTCGCAATGCGGCACGCGAGCCCTCATGCGATGGCCCGAACGTCGGCTTGCTTCGCCCCCGTCATGATGGCAACGGCGTCGGACATATGGATGTCCTTGGTGTTGACGACTGCGGCACGTCGCCCGAGCCGCTGAATATGAATGCGATCGGCGATCTCGAAAACGTGCGGCATGTTATGGCTGATGAGGATGACGGGCAGCCCGCGATCGCGTACCCGGCGGATCAATTCCAGCACCATGTTGCCTTCCTTGACGCCGAGCGCGGCGGTCGGCTCGTCGAGAATCACGACGTGCCGCGCGAACGCGGCGCTGCGCGCGACCGCAACGCCTTGGCGTTGACCGCCCGACAGCGTTTCGACGGCCTGGCGCATCGATCGAATGCCGATCTGCAAGTCCTTCATATGGGAAGTGGCTTCATCGAGCATGCGCCGCTTATCGATCATTTTCAGCAGCGAGCCGCGCCAGCCGGGCAATCGCCGCTCGCGGCCGAGGAATAGATTCTCGGCGATCGTCATTGCCGGCGCGACGGCCAATTCTTGGTACACGGTTTCGATGCCTTTCTCGCGCGCATCGAGCGGGCTGCGAAACTTCACGGGGACGCCATCGAGTAGGATCTCGCCTTCATCGGGCACGGTCGCGCCCGAAAGCGCTTTGATCAGAGAGGACTTTCCCGCGCCGTTGTCGCCGATCACGGCGAGAATCTCGCCCGGCATGACTTCGAAATCACAGCCATCGAGCGCGGTCACTTGTCCATAACGCTTCACGAGGCCGCGTGCTTGCAGCACCGGCGTCTTCGTGGAGGTTGAGCTTGAGGTCGACATGGCGTTTCCTTGGCGAATTCAACTGCGGATACGAATACGAGAACGAGGACGAATCGAATGAGCGATCGGCGATCGGCGACGCCTTGGATCAGCCGCGGCGATGCGAAAGCTTATCGGCCGCCACGGCGAGAATCACGAGAATGCCCGTGATCAGCACTTGATAGACGGAGGACACGCCGATCAGCGTCAGCCCGTTGCGGAACACGCCGACGATCAAGGCGCCTAGCAGCGTGCCGACGATCGATCCGCGTCCGCCGAATAAGCTCGTCCCCCCCAACACGACCGCCGTGATGCTGTCGAGGTTATCGGTCTGTCCGGCCTGCGGATCGCCGACCCCCGTACGCGAGATCAGCAGCAGCGCCGCGATGCCGTAAATCAATCCCGCGAGCGAGTAGACGGTCAGTAAAATCCGCTGCGACGACAAACCCATCAGGCGTGCCGCCTCGGGGTTGTTGCCGAGTGCGTACAAATGCCGGCCCGGCACCGTGTTTCGGAGCACGAACCAGGTGACGAGGTACAGCAGCAGCGCCAGCACCGTGCCGTAGGTGACTTCCGCCGGCCCGAGCCTGAACGTGTTGCCGAGAAACATCATGGCATCGGGCAGGCTCGATACCGTCTCCGCGTTCGAATAGATTTGGGTGAGCGCGAAGGCGATGTTCAGCGTGCCCAGCGTGACGATGAAAGACGGCAGCTTCACACGCGTCACCAGCACACCGTTCAGCAGCCCGAACAATGCGCTTGCGCCGATGCCGCACAGTATGGCGAGGATCGGCTGCACGCCCAGATCGACAGCGAATTTGGTCATGATGATCGAGCCGAACGCCATCACCATGCCGCACGACAAGTCGATGCCGGCGGTGAGCACGATTAGCGTTTGCCCGATTGCAATGACCGCGACGACCATCGTTTGCTGAAGGATCAGCGAAAGATTTTGGAACGACAGAAACCGATGGCTTTGCGACATGAAGAAGGCGCACGCGGCAAGCAAGGCGATCAACGGCCCTGCCTCGGCGATGGTCGGCATGCGGTGGCCGCGCGCCTGGGGAGCGGGGGCCGGCGCGAGCGGTCCGGCGGATTGAGTCGTCATGATGCGTCTTCTCCTACGGTCGAAATGAAGAACGGGATCCGGCGCCGGCGCGGCAACGGTGGGCTGCCGCGTCGGTGCCGCTGTCCGTTACTTGCCCCAGCAGTTTTGCAGACCGAACTGGGTGTCCTTGCTGTCGACGCCGGGCATTGCCTTATCGGTAATAAGCGTCACGCCCGTGTCCGTGTAGCCGTTCACTTTCTTGCCTGTCTTCACATAGTTGACGCCAGCATCGACGCCCATCGAGGCCATCTTGAGCGGATATTGCTGCGCGGTCGCCGCGATTTCGCCTGCCTTTACGTCGCGCACGCCTTCGCAGCCACCGTCGATCGAGACGATCAGCACGTTCTTTTCCTTGCCGGCCGTTTTGAGCGCGCGATAGGCCCCGGCTGCCGCAGGCTCGTTGATGGTGTAGACCACATTGATGTCCGGCGACTTCTGCAAGCAGTTTTCCATCGCCGCTTGACCCTTCGACTGATCGCCGCGCGTGTCTTGGCTGCAGACGATGCTCGGATCGCCTTCCTTGACGCCGAAGCCTTGCAGGAACCCGTTGTGCCGCAGGACGCCGACCGAGATCCCGGGGGCGAGATCGAGCGTGGCGATCTTGGCGGGCTTGCCGCCGAGCGCCTTCTTCGCGTATTCGCCGATCAGCACACCCGCCTTGAAGTTGTCGGTGGCGAACAGGCCATCGGTCGCGTCTTGCGGATCGGTCGGCGTGTCGAGCGCGATCACCATAACGCCCGCGGCGCGTGCTTTCTTGATCGACGGCACAATGGCCTTCGTATCGCTCGGCGTGATCAAGATCGCTTTCGCGCCCGCCGTTGTCATGTTTTCGAGCGCCGTCACCTGAGCGCCGTTGTCGCCGTCGTATCTGCCGGCCGCCGTCAATAGCTTGGCGCCGTCTTTTTGCGCGGCCGCTTGCGCACCTTCCTTCATCTTCACGAAGAACGGATTCGTATCGGTTTTCGTGATAAGGCCGATCACGGGTTGATCCGCGAATGCGGCGCCGGCACATAAGGCCGACGCTGCAGCGGCGCCTAGCATCGCATAGCGCGCGGCGGCAAGATAAGGACGGGTCTTCATCGAACGCTCCTCCAGTGAGTTAACAACGAATTGGCAGCGCGTTGAGGTCCGCTGCTCGATTAAATCAACTGCCTGGATTTAGTACAGCAGCAGCGCTCGAATGAGTCAAGCGGCACCGTGATGTGCGCTGCGGCAGAAAGGTCCGGGGAGAGTGCCATGACGGGCTTTTGGCGTAAGCCGCGCGATTGATATTGCGGTGCAGCAATGAGAATCGTCGCCTCAGGGAATATCCTGAGGCGTATGCGCGCTGCCGCACGAGGGGGAGGGGGAAAAAAGTGAAGGGGCGCTATGCAAGCGCCTGGTGCCAGGATCAAGCCGCGCGTGCGGCTTCCTCGTGTGCCACGGCAGCGGCGTGTTTCGCTGCGCTGGCGCGCTTGGTTTTGCCCGCGCGCGACGGCGGCTGGCAGGCGCCGCAGACGACATTGTGTTGAAGATCGTGCTTGTGGGCGACGAATTTTCCGCTGCACCGGCAGCACGGGGTCAGTTGCAGAATGTTTGCATCGAAGAAGCGCACGAGCGTCCATGCGCGCGTCAGATCGAGCACGGGCTCCGCATCGCTATGCTTGCAATGCTCGAGGTAGAGGCGATAGCCCTTGGTCAGCGCATCGAGATGCGAACACCCGGCCTCATGCTTGAGAAAGACGTAGGTGTTATAGAAGAGCGACGCGTGAATATTCGCGAGCCACGTCATATACCAATCGGCCGAGAACGGCAGCATGCCCTTCGGCGGCGAAACGCCTTTGATCTCCCGGTACAGGCGAATCATGCGGTCACGCGAAAGCGACAGCTCGCTTTCGAGTACCTGCATGCGTGCCCCGAGCTCGATCAGCGCAATGGCGCGGAACACCTCTTGAGCGTCTTCCGTAAGGCTCTTCTTCTGCACCATGGTACTGCCCCTTCCGTATTACGCGAACTGTTCGGCTGGTTGGCTGGCGAGCAGGATCGCGGTGTGCGTGGCGGCCACATCGGCGTTCTTCGCGTTTTGTGTCAAAGCGGAGAGCATCGTGTGGTCGTTGAAGCGGAAGAAGCACAACAACTGGTCGGACGACGCAAGCTTGACGCACTGAGCGAGCGAAAGCCCAGCGAGCAAGTCGGCCAGTTGTGACGACAAGCCCAAGCGGAACATCCCGATGGCCTTGTCCTCGCGCAGCATGCGTTGTGCAAGCATGATGTACGACAGGTTGATTTCGCGGATAGAGTCCAGCGTCTCGCTTCTACGGTCCATTTCTCACGTTTCCGAAGCCCCGTTGACACAATTCGGTAGTTGTTACCGTATATTTTTTCGCTAGCGGGGACGACAGCGTTTGCGCGTCCGCACTGCATGAACTGATACAGGTGGTTACATCTTGTAACACCATGGACGCATTCTAAGAACGGCTTTTACCGAAAGCAACCCCTCCTTATTAAAAATGTAGGAAAAAAGCACCATTCCGGTTTTCCGGAATTTCCCACTTTCTGGGGATAGGAAAGTCTGACCGGCTCTAATTCCGGGTTTGCCCGTATAAATTCTCGTGGAATAAGGGCATTTTTGTCGTTTGAATGGTGTTTGAAAGCTTCGTCTTACAAATAGAGAAAAATTTTCCGCCCGGCGCGCTCGGGTAATCCCCGATGCCCGCGTCAGCCGTGGGGATGGATCCAATGCTTGACCAGCGGCCACACGAGCGTTACCCACGTCGTTGCGCAGATGACCAGCGAAAGCAGCACGGCGGCGCTGCCGCAATCCTTCGCGTGCCGGGACAGTTCATGCCGATCAAGCGAGATGCGATCGACAACGGCTTCGATTGCCGAATTGAGTAATTCCACCAATAGCACGAGCAGCACGGAGCCGATCAGCATGACGCGCTCGAAAGGCGAAACATCGAGAATGCACGCAGCCGGAATCAGCACGATCGCGAGGACGCATTCTTGGCGAAAGGCGCTTTCCGACTGCCAGGTCGCGTGCAGGCCGTCGAACGAGTGCTTCAGCGCGAACAGGGCGCGCAGCCAACCGGTTCGCTTGGGCGGCGGCGTCGAGCCCGAGGCGGAGGGGGATTTCTTGGGCAGATCCATCGGACGTCCCTACTGGCCGGCTCTTCGAGACGGCCCCTGAGCGGAAAGGTGCAACAAGTTTGTCACACTTCGGTGCTAGTTCCCGGGCGCTTTCGCGTAGCGTTAGAGGGGCCAAGCAGCCACGGGACGAGTTCGGCGTCTTGCGACAGTGGATCTGTCGCAAACGTTTGAGCCATATCAAGATTCATGCGACGAAGCGCGGCTATAAAGGTTGACTCAACGCGGCGTATGCGAGCGGGGTGGGACCGACATCAGCCCGACTAGCCAAGTTTTGCATCGATACGACGAAGAGGAGCACTCAAAAGCCGAGCGTAAAACGACGTCGGTCGTCCGTTCATCAGGATTGCGCCGCGTGATTGAAACGAAACCGGGGCTTTGCACTGGCGATTGCGGCAAATACTGTGAATCAACGATATGGCCTTATAGGGGGTGATCGCATGATCGGTTGGCCCTGTTTGTCCCCGGTTGTCCCCGATAGGCCGGGGGTGGCGCAACGGCTCTCGGCTTGCTGCTGGGTGCGCGCCAGGACCGCCGTCGTGTGCAAGCGATGCCGCCGCGTCCCCGGTTAAGAATTGTTGTGATATCCATTTAATCCCATTAGCCGTCACGCAAACGTTTTCCAGTCGGAATTAGGTATTGTTTGCCGATTGTCGGCGGCGATATTTGACAAGCCGTTTGCTTTTCAGATAAATCGTGTTACTTTTGCGAACCTTAAAAGCTGACGGGCGGCGGCGTTGCGCGCCGGTCACGCGAGAGGGGCGGTTCCCGGGGCGATTTCACTTCGAATCCATTTTCCGGCGGCCTCAAAACAAACGGGGAATCAGGTGATAAGGCTTGCCATCGATGTTGCACGTCAGGCGCAATTAGATCGTCGTCGGGTAGGGTGCTACGCCATGCTGCGAACGCTCGCTGCGAGCGTCGCACTCGGCTTGGCGGTGGGCACGCTGCCTGTCGACGCGAGCGGCGCATCCGTCGTCGGCGTTGCCGCAGCGACGATGTCCACGGCGCAACCCGCCAGCGCGGACGCCAAGACGGTTCGCCGGGTGAATGTCGCTATCTATCAGGGCGATAAGCCCCCGATGGATCTCTTGCAGGCATTCGACGCCGTCGTGCTCGATCCGCATCGGCCTTTCGATCCGTCGTCGCGGCCGCTGGCCCATACCGTTTATTTTGCGCGTCTTGCACTTAGCGATGCGGATGCCGGAGCGGCGTCGTTTATCTCGGAGCAGATCGCGCCGCTTTGGCAACGTGGCTTTCGCGGCTTTGTGCTTGACACGGCAGCCGCGCATGGTGCGCTCGGCGCGATTCGCGCCGCGTATCCCGACGCGAAGATCATCGTAGGGGGGGCGGACGCGCTCGCCGTCGCACGTGCGCATCGGAACGAGGTGTATGCGGCGCTTACCCAGGGCCTGTTCTCTACCCCGCCCACGACGGATAGCCGGAGCGATGCAGCGCCGGCAGCGCCCTCCGCAGCCGGTCTCGATGCTGCCTCCGCTTTCATCCGCGAAACCGGGATTCCGCTCGTCACGATCGAATACTGCGGCAAGACGGACCGCGACTGTGCGCGTCACGTGGCGCACGAAGCGATCGCAGCCGGGCTGGACACTTATGTAACGGATACGGCCGAAGATGTCGTCGGGATCGGCCGGATCGAAGTGATGCCCCGCAAAGTGCTCGTCGTGCAAGATCGCGAGGCGGGCATGCAGATCGATCTGACGCCCGGCGTGCGCGTGCTCGCGACGCCTCTCAATTATCTCGGCTACGAAACGGAATACGTGGATGCGAAGGGCCCGCTGCCCGCGGATGTGACGCCGGACCGCTATGCGGGCGTGGTCGCGTGGATCCAGCGCGGCGATGTCTCCGATCAGGCCGCATGGCGAAGCTGGATCCGGCGCGTGGTCGGCGCTCATGTGCCGATCGCATTCCTCGGGCAGTTCGGGCTGACGCCGGATGGCGATGCGCTGACGGGCCTGCGCCGCGTGACCGGTACGCTTTCCAAGCCATTATCGATCGTCACGCATGATCCGATGGTCGGTTTCGAGACGATGCCGGTGCCGGACGTGCGCGATCTGCCGAGAGTGCGCGTCGATGGCGCGGGCCGCTCGTTGCTGGGTATCGACGCCGGGGGCACGCGCGTCGATGCGGTGGCCGTGATGCCGTGGGGCGGCTTTGCGCTTAATCAGTTTTCGGAGTCGTCGCTCGACGGGATCGAACAGGAACGCTGGGTCGTCCAGCCGATGCGTTTCCTGCAGGCGGCATTGCGGCTGCCCGCGCTGCCCGGACCGAGTGTGACGACCGAGAACGGAAGGCGCCTATTGATGTCGCACGTCGACGGCGACGGCTTTGCGTCGCGTGCCGAGTTTCCCGGGCCCGACTATTCGGGGCAGGCGCTGTACGAGCGCATTTGGACTAAATACCCGATTCCCGTGACGCTGTCGGTCATCGAGGGCGAAGTGGGCCCGCAGGGCCTGTATCCGGCGCTCTCGCCGCGCCTCGAGCAAATCGCACGCAGCATGTTTGCTCTGCCGTACGTCGAGATAGGCACCCATACGTATTCGCACCCGTTCGTTTGGGAAGAAGTCGATGCCACGAGCGGCGCGCGTAAGGATCGGGGCGGCACGGACGCGGCGTTCTCGCTCAACATCCCGGGATACAAGTTCAATCTCGACCGCGAGATCTCCGGGTCGATTCATTACATCAACAGCCGGCTCGCTCCGGTCGGGAAGCAGGTTGTCGCGCTGCAGTGGTCGGGCGACTGCATGCCGCCCGCGGTCGCCGTCAGGCGCACTTACGAAGCGGGCGTTTTCAACATCAACGGCGGCGATACCACGATTACTAAAAGCCAGAACAGCTGGACGAACATCGCGCCGATCGCAATCGATAAGGGGCCCGGTGCCTATCAGGTGCTCGCGCCGAATCAGGACGAGAACGTCTACACCAACGACTGGCAGGGGCCTTTTTATGGCTTCGAGCAAGTTTTGCAGACCTACGCGATGACCGATGCGCCGTTGCGTTTCAAGCCGATCGACATCTACTACCACATGTATAGCGGCACGAAGCTCGCATCGCTGACCGCCTTGGATCACATATTGAGCGCGGTCCTCGCGCAGCCGGTGCTGCCTGTCCATGTCACCGACTACATTCGCAAGGTTCTCGACTGGCATACGTTCGCGGTCGCGCGCGACGGCGACGGCTGGCTCGTGCGCGGCGATGGAGCCGTCCGCGAGTTGCACTGGGGCGGCAGCGAGGAGCCGCGGCTGTCGGGCGCCGAAGGGGTGACCGGGTTCGCACCCGGACCGGACGGTACTTACATCCATTTCGACGGGGGGAGCGCGCGCTTTACGCTCGCGTCGCCGTCGCAGGCGCGCGATACGGCGCCGTATATCGCACGGGCGAACGGCTTCGTGCGCGACTTCGTTCGAACCGGCAACGGCCTGCGGTTCGCTTTTGGCGGCTACTACAAGCCGTTCATCACGATCGCAAACGCCGGAACCTGCCGTGCGACGAGCGGCGGTCGCAAACTCGATGCGCACAACGACCACGGCGCGCTCACCATCGTCACACCTGCCGTACCCGGACAGCGTGTGACCTATCAACCGATCGAGGTGGATTGTGCCCAGTAAGCGACCGCGGATCGCGGGGCCCTTTACCCTCGCGGGCTTGACACTCGTAGTCGCCACGGCGCTGGGGGGCATTTATCACGCGGGGCATCTGCGCGAGCGGATCGTAGACGACGGGACGCCAAGCGAGCTCAACGTCGCGTACCTCGAGGCATGGCTGCGCGGCGCGCCCGCGGACCCCGAGTATTTGCACGCGGCCGGCGATCAATATCTCGCCCTCGGGCAGTTGGATCGCGCGGAGCTGGTGGCCGCGCGGCTTCAGACGCTGGGTACGGATTCGGCGCGCAGAGACGGAGAGCAATTGAGGTTGCGCTGCGCGCTGCAGCGCGCTTTTGCGGCGGCACCGGGCTCGGCGGACCGCCAAGCCTTGGTCTCGCGCGTACGCGCGCAACTCGATGCGATGGCGTCGGAGCCATGGGACGTCGCAGATTTGCGTTCGTTTGCCGCGCAAGCGCTTGCGGTCGGCGCTCCGGACATCGCCGCACGATTCGAGACCCGGCTGGTCGCCGCGGATCCCGAGCATCGTCTCGATTGGCAGCGCCAAGTAGCGGTCCACCGGCTTGGCATGGGCGACTACCGCGGTGCCGCGCAAGCTTACTTCGCCGCGCAGGCGATGGATACCGACCGCGCACTCGCGCGTCGCGATTTCATTGCGGCCGTGCGCACGCTGCAGTCGGGAAATCTGCTCGACGATGCGCTCGCCCAAGGCGGCGCGCATCTCGGTGCGCTCGCCGATGACCGCGAGGCGCTCGAGGTGATGCTCACGCTCGCGCGTGCCGCGCAGCGCACCGATCTCGTCGAGCACTACGCGCGCGCGCTGATGAACTTCGTGGGCCAGCAGGAATCGCGCGATGCGACGGACAGCATGGTACGGGTGTCCCTGCTCGAGTCGCGCGCGAAGCATGTCCTGTCCGCCTCGCCGCCGAACGATCGTGGCGTCTCGCCGCGGTGGTTGCGCATCGCCGCGCTTGAACGCCCGGCTTCAGGGCCTCGCCGCAGTAACGGTATTATCTTGGCCGATTTTTCGTCGGCATCGCGCGCACGATTGATTCGTGTCGCGGCCGGCGCCGATTCGGCGCGGGCCGCCGCCTCGCATGCGGACGGCAGCTCGGACGCCGTCGCGGCGAAGCCAAACCCCTCGCTCGCGCTCAAACTCTATCAATCCTTTCTCGAAGCGGGCGACCTTGCCAACGCCGAACGCGTTGCCGCGACCGAGGTCACGCATGCTCCCGACGCGCGCGAGTGGCGAGCGCGGCTCGCGCAGGTGCAGGAATGGCGCAACGAGCCCGCGGCAGCGCTGCAATCGTGGCTCGTCGATGCCAAAACGAGCGGCGATCCTGTCGCATGGCGCAACGTGCAGCGGCTCGCGCCGATGCTGCACGACGACGCAAGCTACGTACAGGCGCTCGCGTACGCGTCCAATGCCGCGCCCGGCGACATGACGCTGGTCGACGGCGTCGTCGCGGCGTACGAGCGGCTCGGCCGGGCTGACGACGCCCTAGCGTTTCTCGATGCGCGGGCACATGGCCCGCACTCGGAGGCAATCCAAAGCCGCATCGCGACGCTTGCCGAGCGAGCCGGGCATGACGACTTGGCGCTGAAAAACTACGAGTCGCTGCAGCGAAAGACTCCCCGCAACGCCGAATACGCACTGCGCGGCGCGAACCTGCTCTACCAGCGCAACGACTTCGCCGGCGCACTTGCCATGCTCAAGCGCACGGCACCCTACGCGACCGACGCCGATGCGCAGTTTTGGAGGACGTACGCGCAACTCGCGCGGTTGCTGCAAGATGACGCCGATGCCAACCTCGCATACCGGCATCTGCTCGCAGGCGGGCATCCGGTGCCGGAAGATCTAGCGGCGATGACGTTCTTTTACGACGCGCACCCGCTCGATGCTGCTCGCACGGCCGAGCGCCAATACACGCAGACAGGCGACATTACGGCGTTGCGCGATGCGATCGGCTATTATCTCGCCGCCCACGCGCCGGAGCGCGCCGCCACGCTGCTTGCGCAAATGACGCCGGCGCAGAGGGCGGCCGCGGAGCGCAATTCCGGCTTCCTCGCTGCACGGGCCGAGTATGAGCGCCAGTCCGGCAAATTGTCGGACGCCTTGGACGACCTGCGGCGGGCCGTCGCCTTACCCGGTGCCTCCCCGGACACGTGCGCCGCCTACCTATGGATGGTGGTCGACGAAGGACCCGAAGACGAACTTCACGGGGCACTCAGGCGCTGGCGCGCCCGCTCGCTCGACGACGAATCGCTCTGGGGCCCGTTTGGGGCGGCCGAGATGCGGCTGCATCGGCCGGTCGCCGCTTTGCGCTACCTGCGCCGGCAGGCCGCCGCACGCGAATACGATCCGCTATGGCTGCTCGCCTATGCGGACGCGCAAGAGATGGCCGGCCACGCGGGTCTGGCGTGGTCGATTCGGCGCGACGTCTGGCATGCGCTGTCGCGCGAGGGTGCATCGTCGGCACACTTGGCCGGGGCTGGGCCGCACGCCGGAGCACCGAGGCTCGATGTGCCCGCTGCCAGCGATTGGGAGGCGACCACGCAATTGCAGGGCCGTCGCGCGATACTGGCGCAGACGTTCGCTGGAGGCGATTTTGCCTCGCGTCTGCTCGATTCGCTGACGGGGCCCACTTCGGCGCCGCCCGAGGACGCATCGTCGAAGAGCTTGCTCGGCGATGCGCACGGTGTGCCGCCGCTGCCCTCGCCCGCATCGCGCGAGGTTCAATACCGGCGTCTGCATGAAGCGGTGGCGCGTGACGTTGCGGTGGCATGGGCAGTCTCGCGTGAGCGCTACGACGTCGCCAAGCGCTGGCTCGCTCGCCGATACGCGCTCCGTCTCGCCGGCGCGCAGGACGAACAACTCGCGATTGCGCTGGCCAACGACGATTTGCCTCAGATCGATGCGCTGCTGGCCGATCGAACCGCTGCGCTGCCGCTCTCGAATCGAATCGACGCCGCGCGCAGGATCGACCGGCAGGGGCAGGCGCAGGCGCTGGCATTCGAGGGCCTCGACGGGGCGCCCGACGATTCGGATATGCACCAACGTCTCGTCGATACGTCGCTGTTTTGGAATCAGTCGATCGACGCGTCGGTCGACAGCTACGTGGAGCATCCGCTCGACTATGTCGAGCAGACGCTCGGCGGTAGCCTCAAGCTGTCGGACCATTACATGATCGGCATGCGCGCGCGTCAGCGCGAGCAGCGTTCGGCGGACACGACGCAACTCGTAGGTGTCGACCCGCTCGATCGCTCGGCCGAGTTTTACGCGCGTCGTTTGACGCGCGACACGCGGACGGAGATCGGGTTCGGCCGTCGGACGGCGATGGACTCGTTCAACACCTTCCGGGCGGAGGCGACGGCAGGGGTGAATTCGCCGTTATCCTTCAATGCGTCGATTGCGCGCAATGCGGAGGCCACCGAATTGCAGTCGCTGCTCGTGGGCGGGATGAAAGACAAGGCGGAGGGCGGTTTTGCTTGGCAGATCACCCCGCGCTGGACGCTGACCGGGTCGATCGAAGCCGACCGGTTCTATAGCCAGGCCCGTACGTTCGTCGGCAGCGGCATCCTGCAGCAGGCGGAGGTCGACTACAAGATTCGTACGGAATACCCGGACTACACGCTGCGCTTTACCGGCGCGCACGGCCAGTACAACGACAGCGGCCAGCCCGACGCGTTGCTTGCGCGGCTCGTGCCTGCGAGCGCGGGGCCGGTGACCGCGGCGAGCATGATGCCGAACAGCTATACGCAGATGGGGGCGTTTTTCGGCTTCGGCAACGATCTGGTCGATCGCTATACGCACGCGTGGCGTCCGTATCTCGATGTCGGGATGGTGCACGACACCGTGCAGGGATGGGGGGTGGACGCCAACGTGGGCATTGCCGGTTCGGTTTTCGGCGGCGATCAGGCGGCGCTCTACTTCCAACATCAACACGTTGCGCAAAGCGGATCGGCCGTAACGATGATCGGCGCGCGGTATCGCTGGCTTTACTGAACGAAACCCGGCGGGGGCGGCCCGCCTACTCTGAAATCAACGAACGGAAGGAAGAACGGACATGAATGCAATGGAGCGTATGTGTAGGGCAACGGGTCTCATGCTCGCCGGCGCATGTTTGCTGGCGATGAGCGCGTGCGCGAGCATCAATTCGACGCAGGCGCCTGCGCTCGCGGCATCGGGAACGATGGCCGTGTTGCCGCTCGCAAACTACACCGAGACGCCTGACGCGGGTCGTGCCGCACAGGCGATCGCAGCCAACACGCTGCGTGGCGAGCACCTCGCACACGTCGTGGCCATGCCGGCCGCCGATAGCGGCGATACATTCGATTCGATGGCGCAACCCAATCTCGAGCATGGGCTCGACTGGGCGCGCTCGCAGCACGCGGATTACGCGCTTACCGGGGCCGTTGAGGAGTGGCGCTACAAGGTAGGTGTCGACGGCGAGCCCGTCGTATCCGTGACTTTGGAACTGCGCGAGTTGTCGTCGGGGCGCGTGATTTGGAGCGCAGTGGGTACGCGCAGCGGCTTTAGCCGCTCGTCGCTTGGCGGCGTCGCGCAGAAGCTGGTCGGAAAACTGCTCGCGCCGCTTGCCGCGAGCCGGTAAGTCGCTGCATCGAGAACTCCATGAACGCTCCAACTGTTGCCTCACGCGATAGCGCCGCCCACGCGGGCCCAGGCCCTCGCAACCTCTACAAGACGCCGACGAGCCAAACGGGGCGCCTGCGGCGCTTTCTCGCGCCGTTGTCGCGGCGTCCTTTCGCGTGGATCGAGGCCGGGGCTTTCACTGGCGTCGTGCTCGCGCTCGCATGGTTCGCCAATCGCGCGGACCCGCTTTTCGTCGGCAGCGGCTTTCCGTGGCTTTGGCTCGTGCCCGTGATCGTCGCACTGCGCTACGGCGTCGTGCTCGGAGCGGGATCGGGCCTCATGCTCGCGGGGCTCTGGCTGCTCGCCTATCCGACGGGTACCGTATGGCCGACGACGTATTTCGTCGGCGGTTTCATCCTGACGATCGTCGCGGGCCATTTCGCCGACACGTGGATCAGGCGCGGCGAGCGGGCCAGTGCCGTGAACGACTACTTGAACGAGCGGCTGTCGGCGCTGACCGACAACCATTATTTGCTGCGCCTTTCGCACGAACGGCTCGAGAACGACTTGCTCGCGCGCCCGACGACACTACGCGACTCTATCTCCGAGCTGCGCGCGTTATCGGCCGGTCTGGGCGATAGCGCTGCCGCCAGTGGCGCGGTGCCGTTGGCCGGACATACGTTGCCGGGCGCCGCGCGGCTGCTCGAGTTCGTTGCGCGCGCATGCCAGATCGAGGTCGCCGCGCTCTACCCGGTGCGCGACGGCAAGCCCGGCCGCGCGCCGCTCGCGACGGTGGGAGAATCGTTCGAATTCGAGCGAATCGATCCGCTCGTCGAGTTGGCGCTCACCACCGGCAAGCTCGCGCACTTGAAGTCGGAAAACATGCTCGCGAGCGGGAGCAGTTATGTCGTCTGTGCGCCGCTCTCGTCGGCCAACGACGAGATTCTCGGGATCGTCGTGGTCAAGCGGATGGCGTTCCTCTCCCTGAACCACGACAATTTGCAACTGCTCCACGTGCTGCTCGGCTATTACGGCGACGGTGTCGAACACGGGCGCGCAATGCACGCCATGCTCGACGCGATCCCGGATTGCCCTCGTCAGTTCGCTCTTGAATATGCTCGTCTCGTCCAGCTCCATGCGCGCAGCGGCATCGAATCGTCGGTCGTGGCGCTGTCTTTCCCGCGCGACGAAGCCCACGATTCGCTGTACGAGCATGTGCTGCGCCGCGGCCGTACCGTCGATTTCGCGTGGCCGCGGCAGACCGCGCGGAGTTCGCTGCTCGTCAACTTGATGCCTTTGGCCGATTCGGCTGGGGTCGCCGGCTACCTCGCACGCGTCGAGAGCAATCTGCGTAATCAGTTCGATACCGATTTCGACCGCGCGCGAATCGGCGTGTACACGGTGCGCGTGACCGGCGAATCGGACGAGACGAACCTCGCCGAGTTGCTGCATCGGGTCACAGGCCATGATTGACGCGCTCGTGCTGCTGGTGGTTGCGCCCATCGCCGTGCTGCTGCAGAGCGCGGCGCTCTGGGGCGCATGGCACCCGCCCGCATGGGCCAATCCCCTGGCCCTGTTCTTCCTGCTGCAGGCGTTTGCGGCTGCAGCCGAGGCCGTCGTGTTCCGGCGTATGCTGCCGGCCGCGCAGCGAGAGCCGCGCGCGGCTGTGCTAGCGCATCTCTGGCTGCTGTCGTTTCTGGCGCCTTGCGTAGGCGGCCTGATCGAAGTGCTGGTGACGGCAGTCGGGGCCTGGATGCCGCTGCCTCGGCAGTCGCGATCGATCGCGACGCTTGGGCGGCCCACCTTCGTATCGCATCTGGTGTCGCGCGTCGTGCACGGCGCCGGCGCGCGCGTGCAGTCGCGGCTCGCCAACGCGAAGGCCACGACGGACGACCGCCTCGCGGCACTCGTGGCAATCCAGCATCTGCCGACCCGCACGACGGGCGCACTGCTGCGCGACTTGCTTGCCGATCCGGTCGACGATTTGCGCCTGCTGGCCTATGGCCGTCTCGACCAGGCCGAGAACGAGATCGTCACTCGCATTTCCGACGGGCGCGCGGCGCTCGAGCGCGCAGAGAGCGACGAGGACAAGCACACGCTGCACCGGCAACTCGCCGAGCTGCACTTCGAACTCATCTATCAGCAACTCGCATACGGCGACGTCCATGCGCATACGATAGGTCAGGCCGAAGCGCACGTGCGCGCGGCGCTGGCCACAAAGGACGGGGAGCGCGACGCCGCGTTATGGCTGCTGCAGGCGCGCCTCGCGTTGGCGCGCAGCGCACCCGACGAGGCCGGACCGTTCCTCGAGCAAGCACGCGACCTAGGGTTTCCGCGCGAGCGGCTGCTGCCGTGGCTCGCTGAAGTCGCGTTCCGGCAAGGGCAGCCCGCGCAGGCGGCTGCGATCGTCGGAGAACTGGCGGCGCGGGCAGGCGCTCCCGCACTGAAACCCGTGATCGAGTACTGGACACGATGAACACTTCGCTGAACCGGCGCGCTGTAGACGCCGATGTTTGTTTGTTGCTCGAGGGCACGTTCCCATTCGTGCGCGGTGGCGTGTCGAGTTGGGTCAACGACATGATTCGCGCCTATCCGGACACGCGCTTCGGCATTATCTTTATCGGCAGCCGGGCTCAGGATTATCCGAAGGCGGCCTACGCGCTGCCCGAGAATGTCGTGCATTTCGAGGCCCATCATCTGTACGAGGATGAGCGCGCCGACGCAACGCCGCGACGCGCCAAGCGTGGCGATCGCGACGCGTTCGCGCACTCCGCCAAGTTCCACCAACTGCTGCGCGAAGGCGGGCAGCGGGAGGAGGTGGGTGCCATGATGGTCGATTTGATCCAGATGCTGACTAAGGGCGGCACGCTGGTCGAAGAACAGTTCCTTCATAGCCGCGAAGCATGGGATTACATCGAGGAGCAGTACACGCTTCACTGCACCGATCCCTCGTTCACCGACTATTTCTGGACCGTGCGGAACATGCATAAGCCGCTTTGGCAGCTTGCGCGTGTTGCTCAAAATACCTTGTCAGCGCGTGTCTACCATACGGTATCGACGGGCTACGCGGGGTACCTGGGTGCGTTGCTCCACTATCGGACGGGCCGTCCGCTCGTCGTCAGCGAGCATGGCATCTACACGAAAGAGCGCAAGATCGACTTGCTGCAGAGCCGCTGGATTCGCGACAATCGCGGGCTGTTCGAGCGCGATGTGTCGGACGTCAGTTATTTTCGCGACCTCTGGGTTCGGTTCTTCGAGGCGCTCGGCCGTTTCGCGTACGACGCCGCCACCGAAATCGTTGCACTTTACGAAGGCAACCGGCTGCGCCAGATTGCCGACGGCGCGCGTGCCGAGCGTACGCGTACGATCCCGAACGGCATCGACGTCGATGGGTTGAGGCCGCTCGTCGAGCGCCGCGATCCGAACCGGCCGCGCCGAGTCGTGGCGCTGATCGGACGCGTGGTGCCGATCAAGGACATCAAGACATTCATTCGGGCAATTTTTGTCGCCATGCGCACGATGCCGGATATCGAAGGCTGGGTCGTGGGCCCGGAGGACGAAGATCCCGGCTACGCGAAGGAATGCCGTGCGCTCGCGCAGAGTCTCGGGCTCGAGCGGAACTTGAAGTTCCTCGGTTTCCAGAAGGTGGCGGACGTACTGCCGAAAATCGATCTGATCGCCTTGAGCTCGATCAGCGAAGCGTTGCCGCTGGTCGTGCTCGAGGGATTCGCGGCAGGGGTTCCGGCCGTCACGACGGATGTCGGCGCTTGCCGCGAACTGATCGAAGGCGCCGTGGCGGAGGATCGCGCGCTGGGCACGTCGGGTGCGGTGGTGCCGATCGCCAATCCCGCGGCGCTCGCCGATGCGGCGATCGCGCTCCTGACCGATGCGCCTCGCTGGGAGGCCGCGCAGCGTGCCGGTCTGGAGCGTGCGATGCGCTACTACACACGGCCCCAGATGGTCGAACGCTATCGCGGCATCTACCAACGTGCAGCGTCGCTGCCCAATGCGACGCCACGCGATGCCGCGGGCGGGGGAATCTGCCCCATGCACGGTGGCCGCGCAGGCGCTCACTCAACGGCACAGCCGGCCGACGCGCTACCCGCGCCGAGCGGCACACTCAAGCGGAGCCGCTGATGGCTGGGATCGGATTTGAACTGCGCAAGCTGATGCGCCGCGACACCCTGACGGGCGTCGCTCGCGCGTACGTGTATGCCGGGCTCATCAGCTCCGGGCCGATGATCCTATCGTGCTTCGGCATTTTGATCATCGGCGTGCTGAGCTTGACCGTCGTGATTCCGACGTTCCTGATTACGCAATTTCAGGTATCGGTGACTTACATGATTGCGTGCAGCCTCATCCTAACGGGGCCGCTGCAGCTGGCGTTTACGCGCTTCGTCTCGGACCGGCTGTTCGAGGAGCGCGACGACCTGGTCATATCGAACTATCGCGCGGTCCAATTGGTATGCACGATCGCGGCCGGCGCAATCGCCGCCGTGGCGATGGCCTTCGGCTTTCGCGGTGAGCCGCTCGGCTACCGAATCCTGATGATCGCGGGCCTCGTCATCGTCAGCAATATCTGGATCGCGGTGATCTTCCTGTCGAGCGTGAAGCAGTACCGGCAGATTCTGATCTCGTTCGCACTCGGCTACGGCGCGGTGGTCGGACTGACGCTAGCGCTCAACCGTTATGGGATTACGGGACTGCTCGGCGGCTTTGTCGCCGGCCATGCGATCCTGCTCGCGCTGTTGTCGGGGATCGTTCATCGCAACTTTCACAGCCCTCGCTTCTTGTCGTTCGAAGTGTTCGACCGGCGGATGATGTATCCGAGCCTGGCGTGGGTCGGTCTGATGTTCAACTTCGGGGTGTGGGTCGACAAGTTCGTATTTTGGTACGAACCGATCACGGGCGCCCGCGTGATCGGCTGGTTCCATGCGTCGCTGATCTACGATATTCCGGTGTTTCTCGCTTATGTATTCGTGATGCCGGCAATGGCCGCGTTCCTTGTGCGGATCGAGGCCGACTTCGTCGAGTACTACGATGCGTTTTACGATGCGGTGCGCACCGGTGCGACGCTGCAGCGGATTCATGCGATGCGCGACATGATGGTGGGCAGCGTCCGCGCCGGCCTCTACGAAATCATCAAAGTGCAGGTCGTGGTCGTCCTGCTCATTGTCGCGTTGGGCGCGACGTTGCTCGGGGCATTGCGGATCTCATCCCTCTATCTGCCGCTTCTGCTCGTCGATGTCATCGCAGCGAGCTTGCAGGTGCTTTTTCTCGGACTCTTGAACGTGCTGTTCTATCTCGATGCGCGTCGCGACGTGCTGCGCTTGACGGGATTGTTTGTGGTGCTCAATGCGGGATTCACGCTGCTCTCTATCGAGATCGGTCCGCAGGCGTACGGTTACGGCTTCGCAGCGGCGCTCTTGGTTGTCACACTCGCCGCCGTGCGAAGGTTGGACACCAAGTTCGCGTCCCTCGAATACGAGACCTACATGCTTCAATGACGGCGCCGACGGTGCCGCGAGGCAGGCGGTCCACGCTCACATTTTCGGCCGCTTTCTCGAGTGCAATGCTCCCGCTTGCACTCGTGTGCTGCGGCGGCGGTGGGGGCGGGGGCAGCGACAGCAATGGCGTATCCGCCCCAAGCAGTGCGCCGAGCCCTTCGTCCGGGTCGACCACCGGCACGGCGAGCGGTACGGCCAGCGGCACGGCCAACGTGCCGATAGCCGCGGCGCGCAACCTTCCCGCCAACGCTACCTGGGTCGTCTATTACGGCACTGCATCGAACGTAGACGTCGCACGGGTGGCATCGACGTTCGACGTGATCGTGATCGATGCGGACCCCGGTAGCGGCTCGCCGCAGTTTACGCCCGCGCAGATCGCGACGCTTCGAAGCCACGGCGCCAAGGTGCTCAGCTATCTGAATTTCGGCGCGTGCGAGACGTGGAGGACCTATTGGAGTAGCGTGCCGACGGGCTTCAAGTCGTGCTCCGCCAATTCCGCGGCTCAGCTCGGCAAGATGTCCGGATACCCCGAATACTGGATGAACGTGGGTAACAGCGACTACCAGCACCTGCTCGTCGGCTATGTCGCGCCGCGCATGATGGCGACAGGCGTGGACGGCCTCATGCTCGATAACTTCGAGATCGTGGGGCACGGGGCGAACGCGTCCGACGGGCCGTGCGATGCCACCTGTGCGCAGGGCGGCTTGGATCTCGTCGGCCAATTGCGTGCCGCGTACCCCAATGCCCCTATCGTTTTGAATCATGCCCCTGTCTCGGCGATTGCCGGCACAAGCGCAGGTGTATCGTTTCCGATGCTCGTCGATGGCGACTTCGGTGAGCAAGTGTTCTCGCCTACGGTCGACGGGGGGCAGGTGCAGCAGTTGCAGAGCTGGAAATCCGTCGAGGCAACGTTGCCGCGCCAGGCCTTCTTCGTCGGCTCGCTCGATTACGTGGGCGACTGTACCAAGACCTCCGCCGCGCAGAGCGATTGGACGGCCAGCCTCGCTGCGGGCATACGACCGGCGGTTGCGACGGCGGCGCTAAACGAAGTATGTTGGTGGTCTTTCCTGCCGAACTGACGGGAGGGTTTACGGTGGAAACGATCCGATGGAACGGCGCAGCGCAATGTCGAAGGTAGGGCAGGGACTAGCGAGACGGTTCGGCGCAGTCCCGGCCACCATGAACCGTAGCCGGGAAGCGCGCAGCAGGGCCGCCTCGATCGCGCACGCTTTGCGCTCCGCCTGCGTCGCGCTGCTCGCGCTCGCGACTGCGCCGTTTGCTTGGGCCGGTGGCCCACAGCGGCCCGTCGGCCCGAGCATCGCGCTGTATTACGGCGAACAGCCGCCCGTCGGCATCCTGTCGACTTACGACATTGCCGTGGTCGAGCCCGACAGCGGTTTCTCGCCGCGCGACCACATGGCGCCGTGTCCTCGGTGGTTCGCTTATGCGAGCGTCGGCGAAGTCACGCCGCAGCGAGCCTATTACGCCGATTTGCCGCAGCGCTGGCTGCTGGGTAGTAATTCGGCCTGGGCCTCGCATGTCGTCGACCAGAGCGAGCCTGACTGGCCCGCTTTCTTCGTCCGCCATGTCATCGATCCGCTCTGGGCGCGCGGCTATCGCGGCTTCTTTCTGGATACGCTCGATTCGTACCAACTGGTCGCAAAAACGGAGTGGGAACGCACGCGCCAGCGCGAAGGGCTGATCCGAGTGATCCGGGCAATCAAGGCGCGTCATCGAGACGCCTACTTGATCCTGAACCGAGGCTTCGAATTGCTGCCCGAGCTTCACGGCGAAGTGGGCGCGGTCGCGTTCGAGTCGCTTTTCAGCGGCTGGGACCAGACCAACGCCCGTTACGTCGAGGTGCCGCAGGCTGACCGAGATTGGTTGCTTGCCCAGGCTCGAGAGGTACGAGATCGGTACGGGCTGCCCGTCATCTCGATCGATTACTGCGCACCTGACGACGACGCGTGCGCACGTTCGACGGCGGAGGGCATCGCGGCGCTCGGGATCGTGCCGTACGTAACCGACGGCGCACTGCAGACGGTACGGCCGGCGGTACTGGCGCACCAGACGCCGCGTTGCGGCAGGTAGGATTCGCCGGGCTATTTCGATACGGCAAACAGCGTCACGTTCATCAAGACCTTGAATGCCTCGCCGAGCACCACGGCACTCCCCACGCCCGCGCACCACAGCGCGACGAACCATACCCAACGAGGCAGCGCGATACGCGGCTTAGTGGTAGTGATGTTCGCCATGACGCACCTTTCCACGAAAAACCCAGTAACCGAAGATCGTATAGGCCAAGATGATCGGCAAGATCACGACGGCACCTGTCAGCGTAAATTTGAGGCTCTGCTCGGGTGCGGCTGCTTGCCAAAGCGTGACGGACGACGGAATCGCGTACGGCCACAGCGTGGCGAGCAGGCCTGCATAGCCGAGCACGACGAATGCCGTCGCCAGCAAGAACGGTCTCGTATGATGGCGATCGCGTGCCGCGCGCCGCATCAGGTAGGCGCAGATTGCAACGAGGAATGGGGCGGGCACCATGCGGTGGAACCACTCGGTGCTGAACCAGCGCGCGGCCACGTTCGGTTCTTGCAGCGGCGTCCAGATACTGACGACAGCAATGAAGCCGATCAGCACGAGCGTAAGCGGCCACAGGAGCCGATGCAGCCGGCGTTGCAGATCGCCTTCGGTCTTCGCGATGAGCCAGCAGCACCCGAGCAGCGCATAGGTCGCGACGAGCCCGAGTCCCGTGAGCAGCGAGAACGGCGTGAGCCAGCCGAACGCGTCGCCGGCGAACTCGCCGTTTGCGAGCGGAATGCCCTGCACGAATGCGCCGAGCGATATCCCTTGAAAGAAGGCCGCTCCCGTCGAACCGCCTATGAACGCGAGGTTCCACAAGTGTTTGGTGCGCGAGGCCTTGCCGCGAATTTCGAACGATACGCCGCGCAAGATCAAGCAGGCGAGCATCGCGACGAGCGGTAGGTAAAGCGCGGACAGCACCGTTGCATAGACGAGCGGGAACGCGCCGAACAGCGCGGCGCCCCCGAGCACGAGCCATGTTTCGTTGCCGTCCCAGACGGGCGCGACGGTGTTCATCATGAGATCGCGTTCGCGCTCATCGGGAAAGAGGGGAAAGACGATGCCGATGCCGAGATCGAAGCCGTCGAGTACGACGTAAATCAGCAGACCGAGCGCGATGATTGCGGCCCAGACGACGGTGAGATCCATGATGATCCTCGAATGACGAAAGATGCGGTATCGATTGCGCGTAGCGCGGCAGATCGGGTTAGGCCGCGGCCGTCACCGCGCGCGGCCCACGGGGCTGCGGCTGGGCGGGGCGAGCGTCGTCCTCCGGCGTGACGTTCGGGCCGGCGCGCATGAGCTTGAGCATGTAGTAGATGCCGGTACCGAAGACGAGGAAGTACACGACGACGAAGGCCATCAGCGAAAGGCCTACTTGCTGCGCGCTGAGCGGCGAGGCCGCTTGCGACGTGCGCATGACGCCATAGACGACCCACGGCTGGCGGCCGACTTCCGTCGTGACCCAGCCCGCTAGCAGCGTGACGAAGCCGCTCGGACCCATTAAGACGGCGAAACGATGAAACCACGCGCTATCGTAGAGCCGTCCCCGCCGATGCAGAATCCAAGCGGTGACGGCCAGTACGATCATGAGCAGGCCGAGTCCAACCATCACGCGGAAGCTCCAAAAGACCACGGTCGAATTCGGGCGTTCGTCACGCGGGAAAGATTTCAAGCCGCGGATTTCGCCATCCCATGTGTGCGTCAGCAGCAGGCTGCCCAAGTGCGGCACGGACAGCGCATAGCGCGTCGTTTCGGCTTGCATGTCCGGAATGCCGAACAAGTTGAGTGCTGTGCCGCCGGTCTCGGTATCCCAAAGCCCTTCGATCGCGGCGATTTTCGCGGGTTGATACCGCAGCGTATTCAGACCGTGCTGGTCGCCGACGAACGCTTGCAGCGGCGCGATCGCAAGCAGCATCCACATGGCGAGCGAGAATGTCTTCTTGATGGCCGGGTCGCGTCGCCCCTTGAGCAGGTGCCAAGCGCCCGTGGCCGCGACGAGCAGTGCAGCCACGAGGAACGCGGCCAGCGTCATATGCACGAGACGGTAGGGGAAAGACGGATTGAAGACGATTTGAAACCAATCGACGGGCACAGCGCGATCGCCTTCGATGGCGAAGCCCTGCGGCGTTTGCATCCAGCTGTTCGATGCCAGAATCCAGAACGCCGACATCAGCGTACCGACAGCCACCGTGAGCGTCGCGGCGAAATGCGCGCGGGGCCCGACCCGCGTCCAGCCGAAGAGCATGATGCCCAGAAAGCCGGCTTCGAGAAAGAACGCGGTCATGACCTCGTAGGTCAGCAGTGCGCCTGTGATCGGGCCGGCGAATTTGGAAAAGCCCGCCCAATTCGTCCCGAACTCATAGGCCATCACGACACCCGATACCACGCCCATCCCGAACGCGATGGCGAAGATCTTCGACCAGAACAAACACAAGTCCTTGTAGTAGGTCTTGCCGGTTTTGAGCCATCGCCATTCGAGCACGGCAATGAAGCTCGACAATCCGATGCTGAGCGCGGGAAAGACGATATGAAACGAGACAGTGAAGGCGAATTGAATGCGCGCAAGGTCGAGGGCGCTGAGCGAAGACGATTCCATAGCGAATACCGGTGACGAGCGACGCGCATCGGCCGTTGTCGACGCGCACTGCATGAGCAGCCGGTCGCAAGCGTAAATCAGGAGGAGAAGAAATGCTGCACTGCGTGCGCTCATGTGTGCATGCCGGAGATGCGGCAATTTACCGTATCGACACGCGTTAAGCGCTGACGCGTAAGCAAAAAATCGGTGCGGTGCAGCACGGCTGCTGTGCGGCCGTTCAGCCGTTCTGCGGCAATACACCGCGGCTTCCGCGCGCAGCTTGGTCGATGGATGCCGGCGGCCGCAGCGGGGGCGGCTTGCGATGCGTTGCGTCACTCCGGACGAATGCTTTTCCGGCTAAGCGGGGGAGTGATGGCTGAGCCATTCGCGCAGCGCGTTGTTCATGCGCGTTTGCCATCCTTCGCCGGTTGCTCTGAATCGCTCGATGATGTCGGCGTCGTATCGGACCGTGAGCGCGATTTGCGGATGGTCGAGCTTCGGCCTTCCGCCGCATCGTTTCATCCGATTGAACTGACTGTCGGTGGGGACCAAGGTGTCCGGGTCTTGGTCGATGCCGCGCTGTCCTACTGTGCTGCATCGCGTTATTCGCCGGGCGCGTACATATCGAGCAGCTTTAGCGTCACGCCGTTGGTCCAGCCGAAGCCGTCCTGCAGCGGATATTCGCCGCCTCCGCCGCCGCCCGCATTAGGTCCCTCGACCACGTATTTCTCGACCAACTTGTGCTCGGATGCATAGACTTGCTTTACGTCGGCGAGAAAGCGTGTCCCGACTTCCTTGGCGAGCTTCGGGTTTCCGCCGTAATGGTCGGCGCCCTTAATCGTCAACCAATGCAACGGCGCCCAGCCGTTGGGCGCATCCCATTGCTGTCCGGTTTGAATCGTCGTCGTGGCTAAACCGCGTTCTTGAAGCAGTTGCTCGGACACCGTATGCAGGGTTTTGACTGCGCGCTCGGGCCAAGCGGCTCGAACGAACAGCGGGTAGATGGCGGCCGCCGATACGTTGTCACGCAACTGATGCAATTGCCAGTCGTAATCGGCGTAATAGCCTTTCGCGTTCCAAAGAAATCGATTAATGGCGATGGCACGCCTCTCCGCCTTACCGACATAGTCCCCGGCACATCGAAAATCGAGCGAGAGCGCACACCCCTTCGCAATCGTCGTCTCGAGCGAAAACAGTAGACTGTTCAAGTCGACCGGAATAATCGAGGTCGTACGAATCGTCGTGAGCGTATGGCTATCGCCGAACCAGCGCGAGCTGAAGTCCCACCCTGATTCAGCGGCCGCGCGCAGGTCGCGATAAACATCGCTCGGATTACGACCGGTTGCTTGCTTGGCCGTCGTCACATCTTCGAGATAGGATTCGTCGCGCGGCGTGTCGCGTGCATCCCAATAGCGGTTCAAGACGGTGCCGTCCTTCAACACCACGACATTGCGTGCGGCTTGCCCGCGCGGCGTCGTTTCGGCGTCCTTCATCCAGTACGCGTATTCCTTCTTCAACGCGGGCAGGTATTTCGGATAGACCCGCTCCCCCTCGACTTTCGCGGCCAACTGGACCATTAGTCCGAAGAACGGCGGCTGCGAGCGACTCAGGTAGTACGTGCGGTTGCCGTTCGGGATGTGACCGAATCGATCGATCTCATAGGCGAAATCGTCGAGCATGTCGTCGACGAGATCCTCGTGTCCCGATTCCTGCAGACCGAGCATCGTGAAGTAGGTATCCCAGTAGTAGCCTTCGCGGAAACGCCCACCCGGCACGACGTACGGTTTGGGCAAGGGGATTAGCGAACTGTTCGCCGGCACGTCGGCTGCCGTCGTTGTGCGCGTAAGCTTCGGCCATAGCCAGTCGATATGCTCGCGCAGCGTTTGGCCGCTCGGCGGCGTGATGACAGGCTCGCTCGGCAGCGTAAAGTTCGCGAGGACGAACCGCTGCAGATCGAAGTTCGGTTGCCCCTTCAACTGTTCGTAGCGCTGAACGATTGTCGCGGGATCGCTGTTGGGGACCGCATCGACGAAGGTTTTCTGATCCGGGAAGATCTGCTGCGTCTGCACGGCAACGAACAAGTCGCCGTAAAGCTCGGACGGCGGTGGCGGTAGCGCGGTGGCTGAATCGGCGCGACAGACGGAAGCGGCAGTCAGCCCTGCGAACAACACGACGCTCGCGAGCCGAGCCGCGCGCATGCGATGCGCGCCAACGGCGCTGCGGCGACCTGCAAGGGACGATTCGAACATGGCTCCTCCAAGGGGTTGGGGTGGTTCGTTCTTGGTCCCCTCGTTTTTTATGTCGATCTGCGGCTCGGCGATTTTGCCAAAGAAGAAGTGAAAATAAATAGAGAGAAAACGTTTGGATCGAGCAAACAGAGGCGGGGTAAAACTTTGCTGAAGCGCTGAATAGACCGGGCTGTATATCGTCGGCGATGTGTTTCAAGGATGTCGGGCACCGAGGAGGGCGCTTGGATGACTAATAAGATTCGAATGGGACCCGAACGAGTCTCGGCGCGCAATAGAAACTAATTGACTCGAATGGGAGGAGCGGACGCACCGCTTAAACGAAGACCGCGGTGCGGCTCGCACACGGTCTACTCGTGGTGGATTCGTTGGTGACGCAAAGACGCCGACGGCGGCCCGTGGGAAGTGGAAATCGAATCGGGCGAGTCAGTAACGGTTGGAATGACGCTTACTGCGAAGGTCCTCACGTACGCGCTTAGTCACAAGCACGGCGAGATAGTCGGTAATATGCGCGCCGTCGCTGAATGCTTGCCAGGTTTGCGACACCATTTGTGAGACGGTCTCCGGCGGGGCGCCGGTGTCATTCGCAATCGCCTGAACTAGATCGTCGACGTTTGTTTGAGCCATGTAAGTCTCCGCGGGAGGATCATGCGCTGGGACGACCCACGCTATTTAAGACGAACTTGCCGAGTATGCCAATTGAATTGGGCTATCGATACTGCGACCGATCGTATGAGGATTCGCAGCCGTAGTTCGGGGGAAGCGCAGGCACGTTGCGGTCCCGCACGGTGGACCGTTACCGTTAGGGGTTACCGTGGTGGATGTAATGATAGAACGGCGCGCGGCAGACTCGGCCAGGACGCACGTAATCGGCGACGCAAGCGTCCCGACTGGGGGTACGCACGGATATTGCGTACCGCGTCGCACCGGTGACCTGCGGCAGTTCACGAGTCCACGGGTTGGCTTAGCCGATCGTGTGCTTACGGGGCACGTTCGGATGGTCATCGTTCGAACTTAATGGCGTGGTATTGTCCGCCCGGTCTCCGGCTCTCGCTACCGTGGCGACCGTGGCGACCGGCGCCGGCGACACGCATGCAACTTCCGCGACCGTGGATGGTCAAGAGCATCTGGCGTATAGAT
>Ga0207667_10001019_pt1 | contig 35713 bp, 32 predicted proteins | sample KBSCornC52_FD_184301 | JGI IMG/M metagenome (GOLD analysis project Ga0207667, IMG submission 184301) | Corn rhizosphere microbial communities from Kellogg Biological Station, Michigan, USA - KBS Corn C5-2 (SPAdes) (version 2) | ecosystem: Host-associated > Plants > Roots > Rhizosphere > Soil ...
ACCACGAACAACATGGGCATCCTCTGGGTCGCGATGGAGGCGGCCACGCTCGCCACGGTGCTCCTGGTCTCGGTCTACCGGACGCCGGCGAGCCTGGAGGCTGCCTGGAAGTACTTCATCCTGTGCGGGGTCGGCATCGCGCAGGCGCTCTTCGGCACGATCCTCCTCTACTTCGCCGCGGAGCGGGTCCTGGGCGCGCAGGGCGACGCGCTCCTCTGGACGCACCTGAACGTCGTGAAGGCGCAGCTCGAGCCCGCGATCATGTCGCTCGCCTTCGTCTTCCTGCTCGTGGGCTACGGGACCAAGGTGGGCCTGGTTCCCCTGCACAACTGGCTCCCGGACGCGCACGCCGAGGGCCCCACGCCCATCTCGGCGGTGCTCTCGGGGCTCCTGCTGAACGTTGCGCTCTACGCCGTGGTCCGTTGCAAGGTGCTCGCGGACGGCGCGCTCGCGAGCCATTTCGCGGGCAACATGATGATGGGCTTCGGGCTCCTCTCGGTCGTGACCGGCGCCTTCTTCCTCTCGCGCCAGCGCGACATCAAGCGCATGTTCGCGTACTCGTCCATCGAGCACATGGGCCTCGTCACCTTCGCCTTCGGCATGGGAGGCCCGATCGCGAACTTCGCGGGGCTGCTGCACATGACGGTGCATTCCCTCGTGAAGAGCGCCATCTTCTTCGCGGCCGGCCACGCCGCGCAGAAGGCCGGCACGCAGGTGATGGAGGATATCCGCGGGCTCCTCAGGACCAATCCCACCATCGGCTGGGGCCTCATGATCGGCACCCTCGCGATCCTCGGCATGCCGCCCTTCGGCGTCTTCGCGAGCGAGTTCCTGATCCTCACCACGGCCATGCGCGAGCACGCGTGGGCGACGCCCCTCCTCCTCCTCGCCCTGGGCGTCGCCTTCGCCGCGATCTTCAGCCGCGTGCAGCCGATGGTCTTCGGCGAGACCGCGCTCGCGCGCCTGCCGCACCAGCCGGCGCTGGCACCCGTCTTCGTCCACCTGGGGCTGGGCCTCATGCTGGGCCTCTACATCCCGCCCTACCTCGCGGCCTGGTACCAGCAGGCGGCGCGCCTCCTCGGCTGACATGGCGATCCCCGGCCTTCCGATCTTCCACCGGCTCGCGGGCGAGGCGCCGGCGGACTTCGCGCGGGTGACCGCGGCGCAATGGAGCGAGGCCGCGCGCGCGGTGCGCGATTCGGGCGGCAGGCTCGTGGCCCTCTGGGGCGCGGACCGCCGGGACGCGGGTGCCGCGTTCTGCGTCCGCGCGGCCTACGCCACGGTGGAGGGCCTCTCGATCCTCGACCTCCACGTTCCGGAAGCGGATCCTTCGTACCCCGACCTCTCGGGACTGTTCGTGCCCGCCGGCCGCATGCAGCGCGCGGTACGCGACCTCGTGGGGCTCGAAGCGTCCGGCGCGGCGGACGCGCGGCCGTGGCTGCGCCACGGCGCCTGGGGCGACGCGGAATACCCCCTGCGCCGCGAGTTCGACCCCGCCGCGACCTCCCCGAGCGCACCGGGGCCGTATCCGTTCGTCCGGGTAGAGGGCGACGGCGTGCACGAGATTCCCGTGGGCCCCATCCATGCCGGCGTCATCGAGCCGGGCCACTTCCGGCTCTCGGTCGTGGGCGAGAAGGTGCTCCGGCTGGAAGCGCGCCTGGGCTACACGCACAAGGGCATCGACCGCCGCTTCCAGGACTTCACCGTCGAAGCCGGCCACCGCCTCGCCGGCCGTTGCTCGGGCGATTCGACCGTGGCCTACGCCTGGGCCTACGCGCAGGCGGCGGAGGCCCTTCTCGCCGTCGTCGTGCCGCCGCGCGCGCGGTGGCTGCGTGCCCTCCTGCTCGAGTGCGAGCGGATCGCGAACCACCTGGGCGACCTGGGCGCGCTCGGCAACGACGCCGCCTTCGGCTTCGCGCTCGCGCACTTCTCGCGGCTGCGCGAGGACTGGCTGCGCGCCTGCGACCGCGCCTTCGGCCACCGCCTGATGATGGACCGCATCGTGCCGGGCGGCGTCGCGGCGGACCTGCGGGCCGATTCGCGCCACGGCATCGCCTCGCTCTCGGGGGCGGTCGAGCGCGAGGCGCGGACGATGCGCGACATCTACGACGAGCATTCGGGGCTCCAGGACCGGTTCATCACGGCGGGCCGCGTGACGCCGGACCTCGCGCGCGCGCTGGGGCTCGCGGGGCTCGCGGGGCGCGCGAGCGGCCAGGCGCACGACCTGCGCGCCGATTTCCCGGCCGAGCCGTACGACCGCCTCGCCGTGAAGGTGGCGACGCACCCGGCGGGCGACGTCGCGGCGCGCGTGCGGGTGCGCTTCGAGGAGCTCTTCGAGTCGCTTCGGCTCGTGCGCGCGATCCTCGAGGGCCTTCCGGACGGCGAGGTGCGCGTGGAGCTTCCGGACGCGCGCCCGGGCGCCTTCGGCGTGGGCTGGGTCGAGGGCTGGCGCGGCGAGGTCTTCGTCGCGATCGAGGCGGGCGAGGCGAACCGCATCCGCCGCGCCCACGCGCACGATCCGTCCTGGCAGAACTGGCCGGTCGTCGAGCACGCCATCATGGGCAACATCGTTCCCGACTTCCCGCTCATCAACAAGAGCTTCAACCTGAGCTATTCCGGACCGGACTGCTGATGATCCCGATCCTGCTGAAGGCCCTGAAGACCGGCATCGTGACCGAGCCCGCGCCGCAGGCGCGCGAGGAATGGCTCACGCGCTCCACCGAGATCCGGAACGCCGTCCTCCGGCTCCTCGGCCGCGCGCTCGTGATCCGCGAGGTCGACGCGGGATCCTGCAACGGCTGCGAGCTGGAGATCCACGCCCTCGGCAACCCCTACTACAACCTGGAGGGGCTGGGCATCCGGTTCGCGGCGAGCCCGCGGCACGCGGACATGCTCCTCGTGACGGGCCCGGTGGCGAAGAACATGGAGCAGGCGCTGCGGATCGCCTACGAGGCGATGCCCGCCCCGAAGCTCGTGGTCGCGGTGGGCGATTGCGGCCGCGACGGCGGGATCTTCGGCGCGGGCTACGCCACCTGCGGCGGCGTGGCGAAGGTGCTTCCCGTGGACGTGACGATCCCGGGGTGCCCGCCCCCTCCCATCGCGATCCTCGAAGGGATCCTCGCGGCGGTGAGCGCCCGGGCCGCCGCCCGATGAGCGCGGCCCGGCAGGCTCCGGAGGACCATGCGCTGCGGCGCGAGCTCGCGAACGAGGTGCACGCGCGCCCGCACGAGGCGCTCACCGCGCCCCTGCGCGCCACCAGCCTCGCGGTGCTGGTCGACGCGGCGGATCGCGCGCGCGAGCACGCCCACGTCGTGCGGCTCTGCGAGGACCGCGGCGCCGCGCCCCCCGCCGCGCAAGCGATCCACTTCACCGCGGAGATGGGGGCCTTCCGCCTGCGCTGGGAGCGCCATACCGAGTTCTCGTCCTACACGTTCTTCCGCGCCGGGATCGGGCGCGACCGGTTCGAGGAGACGGCGGCCTCCCAGGTGCCGGCCGACTGGCTCGCGGCGATTCCCGGGCGCACGCTCGCGGCGGCCCACGCCGAGCTCCTCGAGCCCGGGGCGCAGATGCCGGCGCGCGCCATCGCGGCGGCGTTCCGGGGGAATTACGTCGCGGGCGCGGAGGTGGCGGAGGGCGCGGCCGCGGCGTTCACCGATTTCCGGATCCACGACGACGGATTCGGCCGCTTCCTCGTCCTCGATCGCTCGCTCTCCCGCTTCCAGGCCGGGCGGACCCTGCAGCGGCTCTTCGAGATCGACGTCTACCGCATGATGGCGCTCCTGGCGCTGCCCGTCGCGCGCGAGGTCTCGCCGCGCCTCGCCGCCATGGAGCGGGACCTCGCCGCCGTGGCGGGCGAGCTCGCGCGCGGCGAGGGCCCCGACGAGGCGCTCCTCGAGCGGCTCACCCGCCTCTCGGCGGACGTGGAGAGCGTGATCGCCGCCTCGCACTTCCGTTTCGGCGCGGCGCGGGCCTACAGCGACCTGGTCGGCGCGCGCCTGGTGGAGCTGCGGGAGCGAAGGCTTCCCGGCACGCAGACGCTCGCGGAGTTCATGGCGCGCCGCTTCACCCCGGCGATGAACACCTGCGAATCGGTCTCGCGGCGGCTCCTCGAGCTCTCCGAGCGGGTGGCGCAGGCGAACAGCCTCCTCGTCGCCCGCGTCGACGTGGCCCACGAGCGGCAGAACCAGCAGCTCCTCGCCTCCATGGACCGGCGGGCCCGCCTGCAGCTGCGCCTGCAGGAGACCGTGGAAGGCCTCTCGGTCGCCGCGATCACGTACTACGTCGTGGGACTCGTGGGCTACGGCGCGAAGGCGATCGAGGCGCTGGGCTATCCCCTCGATCCCACGGTCGTGATGGGGGTCGCGATCCCGGTGGTCGCCGTGATGGCCGCGCTCGGGCTGCGCTTCGTGCGCCGCACGATCCGGGAGGCGGATTCGGGAGGCCCGCCTGCAGCCTGACCGCACGGAGGGCTCAGGCCTTCTTCGTCCACTGCGCGATGTCGTCCGCGCCCACCTTGAATCCGACGTTCTTGGGGAGGTTCGCGGCGTTCAACGCGTCCTCGACGGCCTGGAACGCCTCGGCCAACTGGAAGCTCAGCTTGGCGAGCGCCTCGGGGGGCGTCGCGATCCTGGCGCTCGCCTCGGACACGGTCACGGCCCGGACGACGAGGTCCGCGTAGATCCGCGCCGCGAGGTCGTGCACGAGCGGCTTGTAGGGCGGCTGGACTTCCATGGCGCGGTCCTCCCGGTCGGAACGGCCCAGCATACGCTTCCGGCGGCGGCGGTCCGCACGCGCAGGCCATGGCGCTGAAATCCACCATCTTCAAGGTCGAGCTCTCGGTGGCCGACATCGACCGCGGCTACTACCGCGACCATTCGCTCACGCTCGCGCGGCATCCCTCCGAGACGGACGAGCGGATGATGGTGCGGCTCCTCGCCTTCGCGCTCCACGCGGACGAGGCGCTCGAATTCGGCCGCGGGCTGAGCGCCGAGGACGAGCCGGACCTGGTCCGCCGCGACCTCACCGGTGCCATCGAGCAGTGGATCGAGGTGGGCCTCCCGGACGAGAAGGAAGTGCGCAAGGCCTGCGGGCGGTCGCGTGCGGTGAACGTGCTCACCTACGGCGGCCGCGCCGCGGAGCTCTGGTGGGAGGCGGCCCGGAAGACCCTCGACCGGCAGGAGCGCCTCGCCGTGGACGACGTCGCGCAGGAGGCGAGCCGCGCACTGGCCGGAATGGCGGGCCGAACCATGCGCCTCCAGGTCACGATCCAGGACGGGCACATCATGGCGACGGATGGGGCCGAATCCGTGTCCCTCGAGCTTCGCCGGCTGAAATCGCCCGCGGGACGCGCGAATCGCTGAAACCGCCGGCGCCGGGCGTGTCAAAGGAGTGCGGCGACCGGCCGCCCTCCCGAGGCCCGCGGCATGAACGCTCCCGACATCCGAATCGAAGCCGCCGTTCGCGAAGGCTCTCCCTACCCGCGCGGCGCCACGTGGGACGGCCGCGGCGTGAACTTCGCCCTCTTCTCGGCGAACGCGACCAAGGTCGAGGTGTGCCTTTTCGATTCGGACGGAACCCCATCGGCGCGGATCGCCCTTCCGGAATACCGGGACGAGACGTGGCACGGCTACGTCCCCGAGATCGGCCCGGGCCAGGTCTATGGCTACCGCGTCCACGGCCCCTACGCGCCGGAGGAGGGCCGCCGCTTCAACCCCAACAAGCTCGTGATGGATCCGTACGCCCGTGCCCATGTGGGAGAGCTGAAATGGGACCCGGCGGTCTTCGCCTACAAGCTGGACGACCCGGAGCGCGACCTCGCCTTCGACGACCGGGACAGCGCGCCCTTCGTGCCCAAGTGCGTGGTGGTCGATTCGAACTTCGACTGGGCGCGCGAGAACCGGCGCCCGCACGTGCCGTGGGACCGGACCATCGTCTACGAGACGCACGTCCGCGGGTACACGAAGCTCCATCCGGCGGTGCCGCAGAACGAGCGCGGCACCTACCGCGGCCTCGCCCACCCGGACGTGGTCGCCTACGTGAAATCGCTGGGCGTCACGAGCGTGGAGCTCCTGCCGGTGCACACGTTCGTGAACGACAGCTTCCTCCTCGATCGCGGGCTCACCAACTACTGGGGCTACAACTCGATCGGCTTCTTCGCGCCGGACCCGCGCTACGCCGCGGACGCCGCGCGCTCGCTGCAGGAATTCAAGGAGATGGTCGCGCGGCTGCACGACGCGGGGCTCGAGGTGATCATCGACGTGGTCTACAACCACACCGCGGAGGGGAACGAGCTGGGGCCCACGCTCTCCTTCAAGGGGATCGACAACGCGTCGTACTACCGCCTCGTGCCCGGCGAGCGCCGCCGCTACATCAACGACACCGGGACGGGGAACACGCTCAACCTCTCGCATCCCGTCGTGATCCAGATGGTGTGCGACAGCCTGCGCTACTGGGCCCAGGAGATGCACGTCGACGGCTTCCGCTTCGACCTGGGCACCATCCTCGCGCGCGAGCCGGGGGGCTTCGACACGCACAACGGCTTCATGAAGGCGGTGATGCAGGACCCGGTCCTCGCCAAGGTGAAGCTCATCGCGGAGCCCTGGGACTGCGGCCCCGGCGGCTACCAGGTGGGCGCCTTCCCGCCCGGCTGGGCCGAGTGGAACGACCAGTTCCGCGACACCGTGCGCGACTACTGGCGGGGGGAAGCGCACCCGTCGAACCTGGCACCCCGCCTGTGCGGCTCGCCGGACGTCTTCGCCCGCCGCGGGCGGCAGCCCTGGGCGAGTGTCAACTTCATCACCGCGCACGACGGGTTCACGCTGCACGACCTCGTCACCTACAACGAGAAGCACAACGAGGCGAACGGCGAGGAGAACCGCGACGGCCACTCCCACAATCGCTCGTGGAACCACGGGGTCGAGGGCGAGACCGGCGACGCGGCCGTGGCGGGCCTGCGCGAGCGGCAGATGAAGAACATGCTCGCGACCCTCCTCCTCGCGCAGGGAACGCCCATGCTCCTCGCCGGCGACGAGTTCGCGCGCACGCAGGAGGGGAACAACAACGCCTATTGCCAGGACAACGGGATCTCTTGGGTCCACTGGGACCACGGCGAGCGGGGAAAGCGCCTCGCCGACTTCACGCGGACCCTCATCGCGCTCCGCCAGAAGTACCCGATCCTGCGGCGCGTGCGCTGGCTCACCGGGGCCTGGGACGAGGAGCTCGAGGTGCGCGACGTCACGTGGATCGACGCCTCCGGAGCGCCCATGGACGACGAGAAGTGGGGGGACGGGAACATCCGGTGCTTCGGCATGCTGCTCGACGGCCGCGCCCCGGAGACGGGCATCCGGCGGCGCGGCGAGCTCACGACCCTCCTCATCGTCTTCAACTCGTGGGAGGACGTCGTGAAGTTCGAGCTGCCGGATGCGAACGGCGCCAGCGGATGGACGCTCTGCCTCGACACGAACCTCGAGGGGAAGCCCGGCGACGGGCGCTTCGACGTGGGGAGCGCCTACGAGGTGACCGGCCGCTCGCTCCTCCTCTTCCAGCTCGCCTGACGCGCGGGCCGCGCCTCAGATCGCGCCGCGCGCGGCGAGCTCGTCCTTGAGGTAGGCGTAGTAGATCGGCGCCGCCACGAGGCCCGCCATCCCGAACGCCGCCTCCATCGCGAGCATCGCGACCAGGAGCTCCCACGCGCTCGCATGGATCCCGCGCCCCACGATGCGGGCGTTGAGGAAGTACTCGAGCTTGTGGACCACCAGGAGGAAGACGAGGGAAGCCACGGCGAGCTCGAGCGAGACGCTCAAGCTCATCACGACGATCACCGTGTTGGAGATGAGGTTCCCCACGATCGGCACGAGGCCCCCCACGAAGGTGATGAGGACCAGCGTCTTCGAGAACGGAAGCCGGATGCCGAAGAGCGGCAGCGCCGCGAGGAGGTAGACCGCGGTGAAGGCGGCGTTCAGCGCCGCGATCCGCACCTGCGCGAAGACCACGCGCCGGAAGGCCTCGCCCACGCGCCTCGCGCGCTCGCCCATGGCGGCGGCGAGCGGGCCGCCGGCCGCGGCCGGCCGCGCCTCGCGCAGCGACACCATCGCGCCGATCACGAGGCCGATGAGGATGTGCACGATGACGCGGCCCACCTCGCCCCCCAGGTGGCGAAGCTCCGTCGCGTTCTCGTGCAGCCACCGGATCGTCATGTCCTTCCAGGCGTCCGCGTCGGCCGGAAGGCTCGCGAGCACCCAGTCCGGAAGCTTCCCGCGCGACTCCTCGAGGATGTCCGCGAGCTTCTGGAGCATCTTCGGCAATCCCTCGCTGTGGAGCACCGCCACGCCCGCGAAGAGGAGCCCCGCCAGGATGAGGGCCACGGCGACCGCGAGGATCGCCACCGCGGCGGCCTTTCCCGCGCCGCCGCGGCCGAAACGCACGCGCGGCGCGATCACGTGCACCAGCTCGAAGACGAGGAGCCCCGCGAGGAGCGCCGCGAGGAGGCCCACGACCAGGACGCCCGCGAGCGCCACTCCCGCCAGGATCCAGGCCGCGATCTCGTGGCGCAGCGCCGGCTTCGCGGCGCGCGGCACCGGCGCCTCCTTCATTTCGCGACCCCGGCGGCACTGGCCTCGCGCTGCGCCAGCTCGACATAGCCCGCCCGCGTCTGGGGCAGCTTCCGCCCGAGGAGCGAGGCCGCAACCTGCGTGCGCAGGATCTGCGCCGTGCCGCCCGCGATCGTGAACATCCGGGCGTCGCGCACGTGCCGCTCGAGTGCCAGGTGGCGCGAATAGCCGGAGGAGCCGAAGAGCTGGAGCGCGTCGTTCGCGACGCGATTCGCCGTCTCGGCCGCGAGGATCTTCGCCTGCGCGGCCTCGGTCATGTCCGGAAAGGCGCCCCTGCAGCGCGCGGCGCGATGGAGCATGAGGCGCGCGGCCTCGAGCTGGACCGACATGTCCGCGAGCATCCACTGCACGCCCTGGAACTCGGCGATCGGCCGCCCGAACTGCTCGCGCTTGCCCGCGTAGGCGAGCGCCTCCTCGAAGGCGCCTTGCGCGATGCCGAGCGCCACCGTGCCCGCGCCCACGCGTTGCGCGTTGTACGCGTTCATGAGCGATCCGAAGCCCCTGGCGAGGCCCTTCGGCGGCACGACGAGCGCCGAGGCGGGGACCGCGAGGTCCGCGAACCGGAGGTACGTCTCGGGGATGCCGCGCACACCCATCGCCGGGATGCGCTCGCCCACCACGAGCTCCGCCGGCGCGCCACCGTCGCGCACGACGATGAACCCGCCGATGCCCTGCTCCACGCCGTTGTCGAAGACGCGCGCGAAGATGAGGTGGAGCCGGGAGACGCCGCCGCCGGTGATCCAGTACTTCCGGCCGTTGATCACGTAGCCGTCGCCGCGCCGGTCCGCGCGCGTCGTCATCTCGCTCGCGGCGCTGCCGGCGCCGGGCTCCGAGATGCAGATCGCGGGCTTGTCGCCCGCGAGCACGCATTCGGCGGCGAGGCGCTTCTGCGATTCGGCTCCGTACGCCATGATGGCTCCGATCGCGCCCATGTTCGCCTCGACGGTGACGCGGCCCATGGTGGCGCACGCCTTCGCCATCTCCTCGATCACGACCACCGCGTCGTGGTAGCTGGCACCCTTGCCGCCGTACGCCGTGGGAATGGTCATGCCCATGAAGCCCGCCTCGCGCAGGCGCCTCACGTTCTCCCATGGGTACGCCTCGCTCGCGTCGGTCGCCGCGGCGGTGGGCGCGAACTCGCCCTGGGCGAGCTCGCGTGCGCGGGCCTGGAGCTCGCGCTGGGTGTCGTTCATGAAATCCATGGCTGCCTCTCCGGCGCGCGCGCCGATCAGGATCCGGGCGGGAAGGCCCGCGCGTGGAGCTCGCGCCAGAGCGCCTCCGGGGGAATCTCCAGCAGGGAACGGGCATCCACGGGCAGGATCCGCCAGGCCCCGCGCTCGATCTCCGCCGCGAGCTGCCCCGGTCCCCAGGCGACGAGCCCCGCCACGACGCGAAGGCCCTTCGTGGGATCGCGCCGGTCGAGGAGCTTCCGCAGGAGCTTCAGGTCCGAGCCGATGCGTACGCCGGGGACCACCTCGGTCGTGCCCGGCACGGCCGTCTTCGCGCCGAAGACGAACGCGAGGCTGTCGGGCTCCACCGGGCCGCCGTCCAGGAGCGGATCGTCGTGCCCCGCCAGGCGCTTCGACTGCGGAAAGGCGCGGGCGAGCGTGGTGTCGCTCGGCCGGCTCACGATCACGCCGGAGGCGCCTTCGGTGCGGCGGTCGAGCAGCAGCACGACGGCGTGCGCGAACCTCGCGTTGTCGATGCCGTCGCGGGCGACCAGGAAGACGGGCTTCGCCGGGGCGGCCTCGCAGGGCGCGGCCGCCGCGAGCGCGGCGATCACGCACGCGGAGCGGAGCACGTGCACCGCGATGCTTCGTTCGAACATGATTCAGCTCTCCAGGAGCGCCACCGCGGCGAGGCCGCCGTCCGCGCAGATCGATACGATCGCCCGCTTGCCGGCGCCCATCGCCGCCAGCTCCTTCACCGCCTGCGAGAGGATGCGCGCGCCGGTCGCGCCGAAGGGGTGGCCAATGGAGATGCTGCCCCCGTTGGGGTTGAACCGCTCCCACGGGAAGCGTCCCAGCCGTGCGTCCACGCGCGCCTTCTCGCGGACGAAGTCCTCGCTCTCGAGCGCGGCCACGTTGCAGAGCACCTGTGCCGCGAACGCCTCGTGGATCTCCCAGAGGTCGATCGCGGCGAGCGTGAGGCCGCGCCGCGCGAGGAGGCGCGGGATCGCGTACGCGGGCGCCATGAGGAGGCCTTCGTGGAACACGTCGACCGCGGCGATCTCCCAGTCGACGAGGCGCGCGCGCGGGCGTGCGGGCAGGCGCTCGAGGCCCGCGTCGTCCGCCACCCAGAGCGCGGCGGCGCCGTCCGTGAGGGGCGAGGCGTTGCCCGCGGTGATCGTGCCCCGGCCGCTCGTCCGGTCGAAGGCGGGCTTGAGGGTCGCGAGCTTCTCCGCGGAGCTGTCGGCGCGCGGAACCCCGTCCTTGGCGGCGCCCTCGACCGGCACGACGAGGTCGTCGAAAAAGCCGTCCGCCATGGCCCGCACGGCCCTCTGGTGCGACTGGAGGGCGATGCGGTCCTGGTCCGAGCGCGCGATGTTCCACTGCTGGGCCATCTCCTCGCAGTGCTCGCCCATCGATTTCCCGGTCGCGCGGTTGGCGATGCTGGGCACGTGCAGGCGCACGTCGCGGGCGCGAAGCTCCCCCACGCGATCGAGGCGCTCGCCCACCGATCGCGCCTGGCCCATGCGGCGGATCCAGTCCGAAAGGCCCTGGGCGAGGCCGATCTGCACGCGGCTCATGCTCTCCACGCCGCCGCAGAGCGCGAGGGAGCGGCCGGGGCCCAGCATTCCGGACGCCTCGAACGCGGCGACCATGCTGGTCGCGCACGCGAGGACGGTGGAGAAGGCCGGCGTCGACGGATCGAGGCCCGCTTCGATCCACATTTCGCGCGCGATGTTGCTCCAGCCGAGGTTGGGCGCGACGGTGCCCCACACGACCAGGTCCGGCCGGTCCCCGGCGGCGAGCTGCGCCGCCATCGCCTTCGCGACGGGAACCGAGAGCGCCACGGCGTCCATGCGGCGCAGCGCCCCGTCCACCCGCGCGAACGGGGTGCGCAGGCCCGCCACGAGCCAGCGGTTGCCGTTCACGGCTTGCGGCTCTCCGGATCGTCCGGCTCGCCGGGAACGCCGAGCGCGCGCTGGTCGTGTCCCTCGCGCGCCCGCCAGCCGGGATACTTGAAGACGATGTTGTCGAGCGCGCCGCCGGTGTCGTAGACGATCTCCGGGCGGCCGGGATGCTTCTCGCGCCATTCCTGCCGCAGCGCCGGGCCCGTCTTGTACCAGGGCACGCGGAAGATCCAGCCCTCGAGCGTGGCCTCGCGCCAGCCCTTGTCGCGCATCTGCGGCCACACCGCGTCCGCATGCTCGGTGTTCTCCTTCTCGTCGAGGAGCCAGAACTCGTGGCCGAGGATGTCGCCGAAGATGAAGAGGCGCCCGTCGCGGATCTCGAACTGCGTGGGATCGCTCCCCAGCTTCACCTTGTACGCGGCGCCGTTCGAGCAGAAGCCGCCGTACTGCGGCTCGAAGCGCGCGGGGGCCGCGGTGAAGGCGCGGCGGTGGTCCTCGCTCGCGAAGTAGTACGTGCGTCCCTCGTAGGTCGCGGGCAGCGTGTGCTTGCCCCGCACGGGCTTCCCGTCCGCGAAGTAGCCCACGGGATCGTAGCCCAGCAGCATCAGGTCCTCGCCGCGGCTCGTGCGCACGGTCGCGTGCGTGCTTCCGCAGCCCGAGAGCTGGAGGGCCGCCACGAGGAGCGCCGCCAGGACGATCGCCTTTCGCATCATTGCCATCCCTTGCCTCCGTGCTCGCGTTCGAATCGCTCGCGGTCCCGCGCGAACTGCCGTTCCAGCTCCTCGCGGCCCGCCTTCGCCATGGACATGCGCCGCGCCTCGTCCTGGTAGAACGGGAGCGTCGCGTCCACGCTGGCGATATTGTGCCGCCGAAACGCGTCGGCGAGCTCCTTCGCCCGGAAACGGTCCACGCCCAGGCGCTCGAGGGCCGAGCGCCCGGCCCGGAGCGCCGACTCGAACGTCTCCCGCTCGGCGATCGTCACGCCCCGCAGGCGCAGCTCGAAATAGTGGCTCACGTTGCGCGCGCGGCTCACGATCTCGAGCCCGGGGAAGTTCGCGCGCACCCGGTCGACGAGTGCCAGGCTCGCGTCGACGTCGTCGATGGCGTTCACGAGGAGCCGCGCCTTGCGCGCGCCCGCCGCCTCGAGGAGGTCCAGGCGCGTGGCGTCCCCGTAGAACACGCGGTAGCCGAACTTGCGGAGCGAATCGACCTGGTCGGCGTCGTGGTCCAGCACCACGGCGCGAATGCCGTTCGCGAGGAGGAGGCGCCCCACGATCTGGCCGAACCGGCCGAACCCCGCGATGATCACCGGCCCTTCCGGGGAGACGGCGTCGCTCGGGCGCGAGGCGCGCGCGCGCCGGGCGGTGGCGCGGTCGTAGGCGAGGAGGAGGAGCGGTGTCGTCGCCATCGAGAGCGCGACCGTGATCGTGAGGAGCGCCTCCTCGCCCGGCCCGAAGAGCCGCGCCGCGCGCGCGGCGCCGAAGACCACGAACGCGAACTCGCCGCCCTGCGAGAGGAGGAAAGCGAAGAGCCAGCGCTCGCGGCAGATCGAGATGCGGCAGGCGACGAACCAGAGCGAGGCGATCTTGAGGACGAGGAAGAGGGCGAGGAGCGCCGCCACGGTGCCGGGCCGCGTCGCCACGAGGCCGAAGTCGATCGTCATCCCGACCGAGATGAAGAAGAGGCCCAGGAGGAGGCCCTTGAAGGGCTCGATGTCGCTCTCCAGCGCGTGGCGGAACTCCGAGCCCGCCAGCAGCACGCCGGCGAGGAACGCCCCCAGGCCCATCGAGAGCCCCGCGAGCGACATGAGCTCCGCGATCCCGATCACGAGGAGGAGCGCGAAGGCCGTGAAGAGCTCGCGGACGTCGACCTTCGCGATGAGCCGCAGCACGGGGCGCGTGAGGTAGCGCCCGATCACGATCACGCCCAGCACCGCGGCCGCCGCGACGGCGAGGCGCATCCAGAGCGGCTGGGAGTCCGCCCGCTCGGCCTGGCCGATGAAGGGCACCAACGCGATGAGCGGGATCGCGGCGATGTCCTGGAAGAGGAGGATGCCGAAGGACGAGCGCCCCGTCGGGGTGTCCAGCTCGTTTCGCTCCGTGAGCGCCTGCATCGCGATCGCGGTGGAGGAAAGGGCGAGTGCCAGGCCGCCCACGAGCGCGCCCTGCCACTTCACGCCGAGCGCGAGGAGCGTGGCGCCCAGCACGAGCCCGCTCGCCGCGAGCTGCAGCGAGCCGCCGCCGAAGACGACACCCCGCATCGCGAGGAAGCGGCGCGGATCGAGCTCCAGGCCGATCACGAAGAGCATGAGCACGACGCCCAGCTCCGCCAGGTTCTGCGTAGCCGCGACGTCGCCCACGAGGGCGAATCCCCAGGGGCCGATGGCCGCACCGGCGAGGAGATACCCCAGCACCGAACCCAGCCCCAGGCGTGCCGCGATTGGCACGCAAACCACCGCGGCGGCGAGGAAGATGAGCGCTTCGTTCATGGATGCAAATTCCTGTCCGCGGACGAGATGTTCTTTATCCGCCATTCCTCGATGCGCGCCCTGAGCGCGATGCCCGCCGCGCGCAGCGCCTCCTCGGGCACCACGTGCGCCCCGTGGACGGCGAAGGGCGCGAGCCAGTTCATCCCGCAGTATCGCGCCGTGCGCTCGATCACCGGCGCGAAGGTCTCGAGCGGATGCCCGTGCCGCCCGCGCTGCGAGAACGCCTCCTCGTCGCCCCCGGTGGTGGTCACCCAGAGGCAGTCCTTCCCCGCGAGCGCGGTGCCGCCTTCGCCGTAGGCCCAGCCCTTCGCGAGGACCACTTCGAACCAGTGCTTGAGGAGCGCGGGCGCCGTGTACCAGTAGAGCGGATGCATCCACACCACGAGCCCCGCGCCTTCCACGGCCGAGCGCTCGGCCTGCGCGTCGATATCGAAGTCGGGATAGAGATCGTAGAGCGAGCGCAGCGCGAGGCCTTCCATGTCCTCGATCGCGGCGCGCAACGCGGCGCAGGCGCGCGAGTAGCGCGGGTAGGGGTGCGCGTAGATGACCGTGATCATCGCGGCGCGAGCGGACCGATCATCTGCAGCAGGGGACCCCAGGGCGTGTTGTCCGCGAGGATTCCGGCGAAGACGGCGGCGCCCACCCAGTTGTTGTGCCGGAAGGCGCGGAACGAGCCTTCGCGCGTGCGGCCCCGGATCATCGGGTAGTGCGAGAGCGCGATGATCCACGCCGCCGCGAGGCCGGCGTAGTAGAGCGGGCCGTAGCGTTGCCACGCGCCGATCGCCGCGAGGGCCGCGAGGAAGAGCGCATAGCAGGCCATCACCGCCGCGACGTCGCCGCGCCCGAAGAGGATCGCCGAGGTGCGCACGCCGATCCGCAGGTCGTCGTCGCGGTCCACCATCGCGTACTCGGTGTCGTAGGCGATCGTCCAGAGCACGTTCGCGCCGAGGAGCGCCCACGCGAGGGGCGGAACGCTTCCCGTCACGGCGGCGAAGGCCATGGGAATGCCGAAGCCGAAGGCGACTCCCAGCCACGCCTGCGGCATCCACAGGAAGCGCTTGGTGAAGGGATAGATCACCGCCACGGCGAGCGCCGCGAAGGAAAGCCGGATCGCGAGGCGATCGAGCGGCTGGATCAACGCGAACGCGAGGGCGGCCAGCACGGCGGCGACCCCGAGCGCCTCCCACGGGCGGATCTCCCCCGCGGCGAGCGGGCGGCCGCGCGTGCGCTCCACGTGCGGATCGATGCCGCGGTCGGCCCAGTCGTTCACCGCGCACCCCGCGGAGCGCATGAGCACGGTGCCCAGCACGAAGATCCACAGCACGACAGGCGGCGGCATCCCGCGGCGCGCAAGCCAGAGCGCCCCGAGCGTGGGCCAGAGGAGGAGGAGGATGCCGATCGGACGGTCGAGCCGGACCAGCCGCTCGTAGGCGTCCAGGCGCGCGGCCGCCCGCCGGAACGCGGCCCTCATGCCTTGAGGTAGAACTGCCGGGTGCCCAGCCAGCGGTCGAGGTGCTTCGCCGCCGCGTGCGAATGGGATGCGAGGAGGTCGTCGGCCACGCGGCGCGCGGCTTCGAGGAGGTCCGCGTCGCGCTCGAGATCCGCGAAGCGCAGGAGCGGCGCGCCGCTTTGCCGCGCGCCCAGGAACTCGCCGGGCCCGCGCATCGCGAGGTCCTGCCGCGCGATCTCGAAGCCGTCGTGGCTCTCGTAGATCACCTTCAGGCGCTGCCGCGCCGCTTCCGAGAGCGGCTGGTAGTAGAGCAGGATCGCGAGGCTCTGCTGCGCCCCGCGTCCCACGCGCCCGCGCAGCTGGTGGAGCTGCGAGAGGCCCATCCTCTCGGCGTGCTCGATCACCATGAGCGTCGCGTTGGGGATGTCGACGCCCACCTCGATCACGGTCGTCGCGACGAGGAGCTGGAGCTTGCGCGCCTTGAAGTCCGCCATCACCTGCGCCTTCTCGGCGGGCTTCATGCGGCCGTGGACGAGGCCCACGGCGAGATCCGGGAAAGTCGCCTGGAGGGTCTCGAAGGTCTCGATCGCGGTCTGGAGCTGCAGCTGCTCGCTTTCTTCTATGAGCGGGCACACCCAGTAGGCCTGCGCGCCCTCGCGGCAGCTCTCGCGGATGCGCGCGATCACGTCGTGGCGCCGCTCTTCGGAGACGAGCTTGGTGACCACCGGCGCGCGACCGGGCGGGAGCTCGTCGATCACCGTCACGTCGAGGTCGGCGAAGTAGCTCATCGCGAGCGTGCGCGGGATCGGGGTGGCGCTCATCATGAGCTGGTGCGGCTCGCCGCCGCCCTTCGAGGCCAGGGCCAGGCGCTGCTCCACGCCGAAGCGGTGCTGCTCGTCCACGATGGCGAGGCCCAGCTTCGCGAAGGCGATTTCCTCCTGGAAGAGCGCGTGGGTGCCGATCGCGAGCTGCGTCTCGCCGCTCGCGATGGCGTCCGCCGCGAGCTTCTTCGCACGGGCCTTGAGGCCCCCGGCGAGCCACGCGATCTTCACGCCCAGGGGCTCCAGCCAATGGGTGAGCTTGAGGTAGTGCTGCTCGGCGAGGATCTCGGTGGGCGCCATGAGCGCCGCCTGCCAGCCGTTGCCGATCGCCTGGAGCGCCGCCAGCGCGGCGACGAGCGTCTTGCCGCTTCCCACGTCGCCCTGGAGCAGCCGGCGCATGGGGTGCGGCTGCGCGAGGTCCTTGGCGATGACGGCGTGCGCGTGGCGCTGGGCGCGCGTGAGCGCGAAGGGAAGCGAGCGGATGAGCGCGTTGGTGAGGGTGTGCGCGTCCGGGAGCGGCGGGGCGCTCTTTGCGCGGCGCTCGCGGTAGGCGACACGCATGGCGAGCTGCTGGGCGAGGACCTCGTCGAACTTGAGCCGCCGCCACGCCGGGTGCGTGCGCTCGGCGAGGCTCTGGGCATCGACGTCGGGCGGCGGACGGTGCAGGAGGAGCACGCTCTCGCGGAAGGGTGCGAGCCCCAGCTTCGCGACGAGGGCGGGCGCGAGCGTGTCCTCGAGCGCCAGCGAATCGAGCGCTTCTCCGATCTTCTCGCGCAGCGCCGCCTGCGAGAGCCCGGCCGTGGTCGGATAGACCGGCGTGAGCGCGGCGGGAAGCGGCGCGCCCTTCGCGACGATGCGATAGCGCGGGTGCACCATCTCGTCGCCGAAGAAGCCCGGGCGCACCTCGCCGAAGAGCCGCACGCGCCGGCCGGGCTGGAACTGCTTCACCTGGCTGGGGTAGAAGTTGAGGAAACGGACCCAGAGCTCTTCCTCGCCGTCCGCGAGCTTCACGACGAGTGTCCGCCGCGGCCGGAATTTCACCTCCGCGTCGACCACCTCCGCCTCGACCAGCACCGGCTCGCCGGGGCGCGCCTGCGCGAGCGGCGTGAGCCGGGTCTCGTCCTCGTAGCGCAGCGGCAGGTGGAGGACCAGGTCCAGCTTCGAGCGGATGCCGAGCTTCTCCAGGCGCGCGTCCGGCCCGGGCTTCCGGGCGGGAGCCCCGGGCTTGCTGGCGCCCTCCAGGGCCGCGGCCGCCGCCTTCACGCGCCGGGCGAGGATCCCAGGTGCATCACGGCGTCGATCTCGACCGCGGCGCCGCGGGGAAGCGCCGCCACGCCCACCGCCGCGCGGGCCGGGAACGGCTCGCGGAAGTAGGTCGACATCACCTCGTTCACCTTGGCGAAATTCGCGAGGTCGGTGAGGTAGACCGTCACGCGGACGACCTTGTCGAAGTCGCCGCCCGCGGCACGGCACACCGCGCGCAGGTTCTCGAACACGCGCGTCACCTGGTTCTCGAAGCCGTCGACCAGCTGCATCGTCCGCGGGTCGAGCGGGATCTGGCCGGAGAGGTACACGGTATCGCCCGCGCGCACGGCCTGGGAATACGTGCCGATGGCGGCGGGGGCTTCGGGGGTGGAGATGGGTTTCATGGGCATGGATTCCCGTCTACACGGGAATGACGGTTGGCTTGCGGATCTATTGCTTCTTTTTGAGGCGCGATATCCGCACCACTTCCGGGATGCGCCGCAGGCGCCGGAAGACGTGCGCGAGGTGCAGGCGATTCTTCACCTGGATCGTGAAGACGACGGTCGTGTACGCCGGGCTCGCCCGCTGCTCCGTCTCGATGTGGTCGATGTTCGAGTCCGCCTCCGAGACCTCGGCCGCGAGGCGCGCGAGCACGCCGCGGTGGTTCTGCGCGATGAGGCGCACGTTCACGTCGAAGAAGCGGTCCGAGGAGGCGTCCCACTGCACGTCGACCCACTTCTCGGGGTCGAAATGGAAGGGATGGATCGCGGGGCAGTCGTGCGTGTGGACGACGAGGCCCTGGCCCTTCTTGATCTGCGCGATGATCGGGTCGCCCGGGATCGGGCGGCAGCACTGCGCGAACTGCACGGCGAGGCCCTCGGTGCCGCGGATGGTGATCGCGTCCAGGCGGCTCTCGCCCTCGGGCGACGGATCGCCGATCGACAGGAGCTTCTTCGCCACGACCACGGCGAGGCGCTTGCCCAGGCCGATGTCCGCCATCACCTCCTCGCGGGACTTGGCGGCGTCGCCCTTGAAGAAGCGCGTCCAGTGCGCCTCCCCGATCTCGTCCGGGTTGGCCTTGAGCGAGCGCAGCGCCTGCACGAGGAGGAGCTCGCCCACCTCCGCCGATTCCTGGAGGCGCATGGTCTTCAGGTAATGGCGGATGTGCGAGCGCGCCTTGCCGGTGGCGACGTAGGAGAGCCACACCGGGTTCGGCCGCGCCTGCGAATCCGTGACGATCTCCACGCGGTTGCCGTTCCTGAGGATCGTGCCGAGCGGCACGGGCTCGCCGTCGACCTTCGCCGCGACGCAGTGGTTCCCCACGTCCGTGTGCACGGCGTAGCCGAAGTCGATGGGCGTCGCCCCCTTCGGGAGCGCGAAGATCTTCCCCTTCGGCGAGAAGACGTAGACCTCGTCCGGGAAGAGGTCCACCTTGATGTGCTCGAGGAATTCCAGCGCGTCGCCGCTCTCGCTCTGGATCTCGAGGAGGGACTGCAGCCACTGGTTGGTCTTGAGCTGCACCTCGTTCGCGTCGCCTTCGGCGCTCTTGTAGATCCAGTGCGAGGCGACTCCCGCCTCCGCGATCTTGTGCATTTCCTGCGTGCGGATCTGGATCTCGATCGGCATGCCGAACGGCCCGAAGAGCGTCGTGTGGAGCGACTGGTAGCCGTTCGCCTTCGGGATCGCGATGTAGTCCTTGAACTTGCCCGGGATCGGCTTGTAGAGCGTATGGAGCGCGCCCATGGCGAGGTAGCAGCTCGGCACATCCGGCACGATGATGCGGAAGCCGTAGATGTCGAACACCTCCGAGAACGAGATGTTCTTCTCCTGCATCTTCTTGTAGATCGAGGAGATGTGCTTCTCGCGGCCGGTCACCTGCGCCTCGAGCTTGAACTCCTTCAACCGCGCCTGGATCGCCTCCTGGATCTTCCCCACGGCGTCGCGGCGGTTGCCGCGCGCCTTCCGGAGCGCCTTCTCGAGCACGCGGAAGCGCGTGGGATGGAGGTAGTGGAACCCCAGGTCCTCCAGCTCGTAGTAGAGCGAGATGAGCCCCAGGCGGTTGGCGATCGGCGCGTAGATGTCCAGCGTCTCGCGGGCGATCCGCTCCTGCTTCTCCGGCGGCACGGCCTCGAGCGTGCGCATGTTGTGCAGGCGGTCGGCGAGCTTGATCAGGATCACGCGCACGTCGCGCGCCATCGCGAGGAGCATCTTCCGGAAGTTCTCGGCCTGGGCGTGCTGCAGGGTCGCGAACTCGATCCGGTCGATCTTCGACACGCCGTCCACGAGCTCGGCCACGGCCTTGCCGAAGCTCTTCGCGATCTCCGCCTTGGTGGTCGGCGTGTCCTCGACCACGTCGTGCAGGAGCGCCGCCATCAACGCCTGCGCGTCGAGGTGCCACTCCGCGAGGATCTTCGCCACCGCGAGCGGGTGGGTGATGTAGGGCTCGCCGCTGTGGCGATACTGGCCGGAGTGCGCGGCGCGCGCGACGCCGTAGGCCTGCTCGATCGCCTCGATGTCCTTGGGCTTCAGGTAGCCCAACGCCGCCGTGAGCTCCTCCGGGCCCGGGCCCGGCAACGACGTCCCCGAGGGCTTGAACGCCCCGATGATCTTCTGGAGGCCCAGCGCGGGGATCATCGCCATCGAAAAAAGGGGTCAGATACCTTTTCCGGGGATGCCTTTCCCGCCGGGCGGAAAAGGTATCTGACCCCTTTTCGCTTCGGTCAGAGCACCGGGGGCGTGGGCGCCGGCGGGTTCAGGAGCTCCTTGCCCACCTTGCCGCTCGCGATCTCGCGCAGCGCGATCACGGTCGGCTTGTCCTTGTTGGGCTCCACGAGCGGGGTGGCGCCGAGCGCGATCTGGCGCGCGCGGTTGGTCGCGGCGAGCGTGAGCTCGAAGCGGTTGGAGAAATGCTTGATGCAGTCGTCTACGGTGATGCGGGCCATGGCGCGGTCTCCGGTTACTTGAATTCGGCGAGCAACGACGCGAGGCGTGGGGACTGCCGGGCGCGCGCCACGCGGGAGGCGCGCACGATCGCCTGCAGGTCCGAAACCGCCGAGTCGAACTCCTCGTTGACAATTATATATTCAAATTCAAGAACATGCGAGACCTCATTGCGGGCGCTCGCCATGCGGGTCGCGATCGTCTCCGGAGCGTCCTTTCCGCGGGCTTCCAGGCGCCTTGCGAGCTCCCCGATCGAGGGCGGGAGGATGAAGATCCCCACCATCTCCGGGAAGAGGCTGCGCACCTGCCGCGCGCCCTGCCAGTCGATCTCCAAGAGGACATCGTTGTCCCCGGCGAGCTCCGCCTCGATCCAGCGCCGGCTCGTCCCGTAGTAGTTACCGTACACGTTCGCGTGCTCGAGGAAATCCCCCGAGGCGATCATGCGCTCGAAGGCGTCTCGATCGATGAAGTGGTATTCGCGGCCGTGCGCCTCGCCCTCGCGGGGGGCGCGGGTGGTGTAGGAGATCGAGAGCCGGATGCGCCCGTCGCGGCGCAGGAGCTCGTTCACGAGGCTGGTCTTGCCGGCGCCCGAGGGAGCGACGACCACGAAGAGGTTTCCGGCCATCCATCCGTCCCGTTGTTCGTACGAGGCGCATTGTATCGCCCGCGTCGCCTTGCCCCGGGAGCGGGAATCGATTTCAATGGGGACCATGCGGAAAGCGCTCTTTGCCGCGCTCTTGCTCGCCACGATCCTTCCCGCGGGCGCGGACGAGGGACTGCAGGCTTTCCTCCGGCAGACCCTCGCATCGGCACGCGCGAAGCACCCCGTGCCCGCCATCGCGGCGCTGATCATGAAGGATGGCCGCGTCGTGGCCGAGGCGGCGGTCGGCGTGCGCGCGCTCGGCCGTCCGGAGCCCGTCTCCATGGACGACCGATGGCACCTTGGCTCGGACACCAAGGCGTTCACGTCCACGATGATCGCCCGGCTCGTGGAACAGGGAATCATGGGGTTTGATGACACCTTGGCGGCGTCATTTCCGGGTTTCGCGGCAGAAATGGACCCGGAGTATCGGAAGGTCACCGTCCGGCAGCTCCTCAGCCATACCGCGGGCCTTCCGCCGCTCACCGATCCGCGCGAGCTGCCGGTATTGTTCGATGCCATTCGCGGCAACGCGGAGATCAAGACGCAGCGTGCTGCGGCGGCGCGCAAGTATCTTTCGATGCCGCCAGCCTCGAAACCCGGCGAGTTCGCCTACTCGAACGTCGGCTACATCATCGCGGCCGCGATCGCCGAAGCGAAGACGGGGAAGAGCTGGGAGGAGCTGGTCACCGAGCAGGTCTTCGCGCCCCTCGGAATCCGGCACGCCGGCTTCGGGGCGCCCGGCAAGGGCGGCGTTGCCGACGAGCCGCGGGGACACCGCGACATGGCTGGGGTCCTGCAGCCGATGGATCCTTTCGACCCCGAGTCGGACAACCCCCAGGCCATGGGTCCGGCGGGAAGGATCAACATCACGCTCCGCGACTGGGCCCGGTTCGCCGAGGATCAGCTGGAGGGCGCGTTGGGCCGCGGGAAGCTGCTGAGGCCCGGGAGCTACCGCGAGCTGCAAAAACCGGTGCAGACGCCCCACACCGGGAACTACGCGCTCGGCTGGGCCGTGCTGGACGACGCTGAAGGCCGGCCCTTGATCCTGGGTCACACGGGATCCAACGGTTACTGGTATTCCGACGTGCGGATGTGGCCCAAGGACCGGCTCGTGCAGCTTATCGCGATCAATGCGGGCAACGCCGACGCCAAGGCCGCGCTCGCCTGGGTCCAGATGTCCCTGCGCCTGCGGCTGCGTCCCGCCATGTGAGACGAGATGGCCCTGACTACTCGATGTTCTGCACCTGCTCGCGCATCTGCTCGATCAGCACCTTGAGCTCCACCGAGATCCGCGTCATCTCGCTCGCGACCGACTTGGAGCCCAGGGTGTTCGCCTCGCGATTGAGCTCCTGGCAGAGGAAGTCGAGGCGCTTCCCGCACGCGCCGCCCCGGTCCATCACGCGCAGGAACTCCGAGATGTGGGTGCCCAGGCGCGCGATCTCCTCGTCCACGTCGATCCGCGCCGCGTAGAGCACGATCTCCTGGTGCACGCGCTCGTCCGAGGGCGAGGCGGCGGCCTCGGCGATCTTCATGGCGAGCTTCTCCTGGTAGGCCTTGACCGCGCCGGGCACGAGCGGCCGCGCCTCCGTCACGAGCTCCGACATGCGTGCCAGCCGCTCGCGCAACACCTGCTCCAGCTTCGCGCCTTCGCGGCGCCGGGTCTGGTCCAGCTCGCCCAGGGCCCGGTCGAGGATGCGCAGGAGATCCTCGCGCACGCGGTCCGGGGAAAGCGTCGCCTCGGCGAGGACGCCGGGCCAGTGCAGGACCTCCGCGACCGAAAGGGCGCGCGCCTGCGGGAAGCGCTCGAGCACGCGGCGCGAGGCGTCGCCCAGCGCCGACAGCGCCGCGTCGTCCGGGGCGAGCGTGCGCTCGGCCGCCGTGGCGGGCGTGAAGGTCACGCGGCAATCCACCTTGCCGCGCGTGAGCCTCGCCGCGACCGCCTCGCGCATCGACGGCTCCAGGGGCCGGATCTCCTCCGGGACGCGCGTCTGGAACTCGAGATAGCGGTGGTTCACGGTCTTCAGCTCCACCGCGAGGCTCCCCTGGGGCGTCTCGAGGGCGGCGGCGGCGAAGCCGGTCATGCTGGCGATCATCGAATCGGCTCCGGTTTCGCGGTGATGGACGTTCGGCGCGTTACGTTCGCAACATTGGAGCCGCGATCGCCTCGCGAAGGGGTGAACCCGCCTTTACAAGGCGCAGGCGAGTGTCGACAATGGCCGGAATTATATCGGAACCCCCCCGCTCCTCCATGCCCGCGCAGGCGAACCAGCCGCTGCCGTCCGGCTACGTGCTGAACGGCTACCGGATCGAGAAGCCGCTTTCGTCCGGCGGGTTCAGCATCGTCTACCTCGCGCGCGACGACACGGGGACCCCGTTCGCGATCAAGGAGTACCTGCCCTCGTCGCTCCCCCTGCGCACCGAGGGCGTGGAGGTGAAGGTCTCGGACGAGTCGAACCTCTCCGTCTTCCGCCACGGCCTCAAGTGCTTCTTCGAGGAGGGACGCGCGCTCGCGATGATCTCGCACCCGAACGTGGTCCGGGTGGAGAACTTCTTCCGCGCGAACGAGACCTGCTACATGGTGATGCAGTACGTGCGGGGACGCACGCTCCAGTTCCACATCCAGCGCCACCGCCACGAGTTCTCCGAGGCCTTCATCCGCCGGATCTTCATCCACCTCATGAATGGGCTCCGCGAGGTCCACTCGTCGAAGCTCCTCCACCTGGACATCAAGCCCGCGAACATCTTCATCTCGATGGAGGGCCGGCCCGTCCTCCTCGACTTCGGCGCCGCGCGGATCACGCTCTCGGAGGAGGCGATGAAGCTGAAGCCCATGTACACCGCCGGCTTCGCGGCGCCGGAGCACTACCGCTTCAAGCCGGGCGAGCTGGGACCCTGGAGCGACATCTACTCCGTGGGCGCCACGATCTACACGTGCATCGCGGGGACGCCGCCGCAGGCGGGCGACCAGCGCGAGGAGAAGGACCGGATGATTCCGCTGCGCACCCTCGCGCGGCAGGACTACTCGCAGGACCTCTACGACATCGTGGATTGCTGCCTCGACGTCGACTACATGAAGCGTCCGCAGACGGCCTACGAGCTCCAGCGGCGCCTCATGAGCGAGCCGCCGGGCGAGAAGCGCGGCTTCCTGGAGACCATCAACCGGCCGCTTTCGAAGCTCTTCTCGCGCTAGGGGCGGGACAGACGGCGAGCCCCGGCGACCATGCGCTTCACCATCTTCCAGGACAGCCGTCTCGGCGACCGCAAGGGAAACGAGGACCGGGTCGCGTACTCGTACAGCCGGGACGTGCTCCTCATGGTGGTGGCGGACGGCATGGGCGGGCACGACCAGGGCGAGGTCGCGGCCGAGATCGCGGTCACCGAGATCACGCGCCGGTTCCAGCAGGAGGCGAGGAACCGCCTGCGCCGCCCGTTCGACTTCCTCGTCTCCTCGATCCAGTCCGCGCACCGCGCCATCGTCTCCCACGCGGTCGAGCACAACCTCCTCGAGTGCCCGCGCACCACCTGTGTGGCTTGCATCGTGCAGAACGGGCGCGTCTTCTGGGCGCACGCGGGCGACTCGCGCCTGTACGTGCTGCGCCGCGGCGCGCTCGCGGCCGCGACCCAGGACCACTCGAAGATCCAGCAGATGATCGACGCGGGCGAGATCACGCCGGAGGCCGCGGCGCGCCACCCGGACCGGAACAAGATCTACAGCTGCCTGGGCGGCGTCGTGCCGCCGGTGATCGACACGGGCCCGGACATGGCGCTCGAGCCGGGCGACACCGTGATGCTCTCGACGGACGGCTTCTGGGCCCAGATCCCGTCGTCGATCATCGCCAACATGCTGCGCAAGCAGACGGTGCTCGACCTCCTGCCGGGCCTCCTCACCGAGGCGCAGCGCCGGGCGCAGGGCGAGTCGGACAACCTGTCGGTCGTGGCGATGACGTGGGAGAACCAGGACGACCCGCGCCTCCCGGACACGCAGAGCATGGACGACCAGCAATTCGCGACCTCGACCAACACCACCGAGCAGCTGGGCGGCGCCGACGCCCCCGCCGCCGAGGACGTGACGGACGAGGACATCGAGCGCGCGATCGCGGAGATCCAGGACGCGATCAAGAAGGTCCCGCGCTAGCATCCCGTTTCTTTTCCGAAGGATCTCCCCATGCCGCGTTTCCTCGACCGCCCTCCCGGCGCGCTTCGTCCCGTCCGCTTCCACCGCGGATACACCCGCCACGCCGAGGGCTCCGTCCTGGTCGAGATGGGCGAGACGCGGGTCCTCTGCACCGCGAGCGTGGAGGAGAAGGTGCCGCCCTTCCTCAAGGGCAAGGGAAGCGGATGGGTGACCGCGGAGTACGGGATGCTCCCGCGCGCGACGCACACCCGCGGCTCGCGCGAGGCCGCCTCCGGCAAGCAGTCCGGCCGCACCCACGAGATCCAGCGCCTCATCGGCAGGAGCCTTCGCGCGGTCGCCGACCTTCCCGCGCTGGGCGAGCGGCAGGTGACGATCGACTGCGACGTGCTCCAGGCGGACGGCGGCACGCGCTGCGCGTCCATCACGGGCGCGATGGTGGCGCTCGCGGACGCGGTGGCGGGCCTCAAGGCCAGGGGACTCGTGACGCGGGAGCCGCTCCGCGACTTCGTCGCGGCGGTGTCCGTGGGGATCGTGGACGGCGTGGCGCTCCTGGACCTGGACTACGCCGAGGATTCGGCCTGCGAGACGGACATGAACGTGGTCATGACCGGCGCCGGCCGCTTCGTCGAGGTGCAGGGCACGGCCGAAGGCGCGCCCTTCACTCGCGCCCAGCTGGGCGAGCTCGTCGACCTCGCCTCGGGCGGCATCGCGCAGCTGATCTCGTTGCAACGCTCCGCTCTCGCCAAGGCCGAGAACGCAGATGAACGCAGATGAAGCGCGGATGAACGCGGAAAAGCGAAGGAATGGTTTGCGGTCTAGTTTCGCCAACGCCTAGCCGTTTTGAACCGAACAATGGCCCGTCTGCGTTCATCTGCGCTTCCTCTGCGTTCATCTGCGTTCCAAAGATTTTCGTGAAAAGGATCGTCGTCGCGTCGAACAACCCCGGGAAGCTGCGCGAGCTGGGCGAGCTCCTCGAGCCGCTCGGCATCGAGGCGGTGCCGCAGTCGGAGTACGAGGTGGTCGAGGCCGAGGAGCCGCACGAGACCTTCCTCGAGAACGCCCTCGCGAAGGCGAGGAACGCCAGCCGCTCGACCGGGCTCCCCGCGCTCGCGGACGATTCGGGCCTCTGCGTCGCGGCGCTCGCCGGCGGGCCGGGCGTGCATTCCGCGTACTACGCAGGCAAGGGCGGGAGCCGCGAGGAGCGCGACGCGCGCAACAACGCGAAGCTCGTCGCGGCGCTCCGCGATCGGCCGGACCGCGCCGCTTTCTACTACTGCGTCCTCGTGCTCCTGCGCGGCGCGGAGGACCCCACGCCGGTCGTGGCCGACGGCTCCTGGCACGGCACGATCGTGCTCGAGCCGCGCGGCGCCGGCGGCTTCGGCTACGACCCTTACTTCCGGACGGCGTCCGGCCTCACGGCGGCCGAGCTCGCGGCCGGGGAGAAGAACCGCGTGAGCCATCGCGCGCAGGCGCTCGCGGCGCTCGCCGCGCGCCTCGCGAAAGAGCCGCGCTAGCCCACGAGCCCGTCCATCTTCACCGCGACCCCGTTCCGCGCGGTCTCCGCCACGAAGAGCTCGTGGACGCGCGGGTCCTGGTCGGCGTACTCGATCTGGTTTCCGCCGAGCTTCACGCTCGTCGACACGCCGCCGAAGAGCGCGGCGCGCTTGCCTTCGGTGAACGGGTAGCGGAGCGACCCGTACGCGGTCGCGAGGTAGCGCGCGGGGACGGCGCTCGTGTTGAAGTGCTGGTGGAACATCGCGTCCGGCGGCGCGAAGACGGTGCCGTGCTTCCAGTCCACCTTGACCCAGTCGCACTCGCCCTCGTACCAGAGGAGCGAGTAGCCGGTCCCCGTCACGCACATCACGTGGAAGTCCGCGGGATGGCGGTGCGCCTTCTTGTACGTCCCGACCGGCATCTCGGAGATGTGGGCGTGCATCGTGCCGTCGGCCAGGATGAACATGATGTTCGAGCCGCGGGCTCCGCGCTCGCCCCAGGGCTTCAGCTCGATCCGCGCGAGGTCCGGCACGAAGTTGGTCTCCCAGAGGTGGTTCCCCGGCCGGATGGGAATGAAGTCGCCCTCGCCGCTGAAGTACTTCGAGCTTCCCAGCCGCGACTCGAAGTCCCACGGGTTCGCGAACACGAACGCCTCGTCGTGGAACATGTTGAGGACGGCGGGGAGGTTCGCCGTGGAGACCAGCCGCGCGGCCTGCGAGCCGCTCCCGTTGAAAAGCCGGTAGCGCGCGTTCAGCGGGATCGCGAAGAGGCTCCGCGGCCCCCATTCGAACGAGTGCCTGCGCCCGTCCGCCGTCTCGATGGTGGTGCTCCCCTGCCCGTCGAGCACGTAGAACACCTCCTCGTACAGGTGGCGTTGCGGCGAGGTGGCCGCGTAGGGCGGGATGTCGAGGACGAACATGCAGAGGAAATCGCCCCGGCCCTTGAGGTGCACCGCCGCCCCGCCCACGTCGTAGCGCGCCCAGCGGTGCGTGGGCACGGCGAGGAGGTCCACGCCGAAGCCCTCGGTCACGGGAATGCCCTCCTTGCGGATCCATTCGAGGTAGACGTCCACCCCGACGCGGGGTCCTTCCTGCGGCGCGTTCATCGCGTCTTGCTCCTCGTTTTGCGGATGGGTGCGTAGGCCACTTGGCCCGCCTTCGCCGCGGGCGCCGCCCCCGGGAAGAGGAGCGACTTGATGACGACCGGGACCACGTCGGCGGGACGGATCACCTCGCCGATGTCGACGTAGTCGAATTCCTTCAGCTGGATCCCGTCGATCGAGACCACCGGCCGGCCGATCGCGAGCTCGTGCTCGAGGATGTAGCCCAGCGTGCGGCCGACGTCGCCGTCGACCATGAGGACGAGCGGGGCGCGCGCGGTGCCGCGCGGCACCAGGGCCAACGCCACGCCCTCCGCCAGCTCGCGCAGGCGCAGGTAATGCGGCTCGCCGCGCCACGCGATCGCGAGCGCCACGGCCTCATCCTCGTCCGCGGACGCGCGCTCGAGCGCTTCGCGCGTCGCGCGCGCGACCTCGTCCACCGATATGGCGCCCGAGAGGTCCATCGCCGGCGCGACGACCGGGACGTTTCGCAGCGGCAGCCCGGAGCGCTCGGACACGTGGATCGTCTTTCCGCTCACCTGCACGGTGAACTGCGACGCCCCGATCACCGTCGCGCGGATCCTCTCCCGCGGCTGCGCGATCGGCGCGGCGATCCGGCCCTGCGCGCACGCGGCCGAGATGCGCCCGGCGAGCGGCGCCGCGATGTCGCCGAAGCGCCGCTCCTCGCACCCGTAGATGTATTCGGAGACGCCGCCGGAGAAGGCGACGAGGTCCGCGCGCGGCAGCCCCTCCGGGCGCGCCGTGAGGAGGAGCTCGCGCGCGAACGGCGTGGGGACCTCCCCGGCCACGAGCGCGATGCAGGCTTCCGCGAGCGCGTCCACCACGCGATCGAGCGCGGCGGGGTCCGGACGCTCGCCGGGGACCAACGCGGCGCCCGCTTCGCGCGCGGCGAGCGCCGCCGACTCGTCGATCCGCGTGAGGCGCCCCGACTCGTCGAAGGCGAGGAGGCGGCCGCCCACGGCGAACGCGAAGCTCGCGACGACGCGGCCTTCCGAGCAGAGCGCGACCTTCGTCGTGCCGCCGCCGATGTCCACGTTCATCACCGTCCGGCCGGTCTCGCGCGAGAGGGCCGCGGCGCCCGAGCCGTGCGCGGCGAGCGCGCACTCGAGCAGGTGGCCGGCGGATGCGCAGACGAAGCGGCCCGAATCGGCGGCGAAGAGGTCCGCGATCGCGCGCGCGTTCGTGCGCTTGATGGCCTCGCCGGTGAGGATCACCGCGCCGGTGTCCACCGCCTGCGGCGCGATCCCCGCCCGGGCGTAGGCGTCCTTCACGAAGGCGCCCAGCGCCGCCGCGTCGATCGTCCCGTCCGGGAGGAAAGGCGTGAGGAGGATCGGCGACTTCCAGAGGACCTTGCGCTCGACCATCACGAACTGGCTGGAGAGGGCCTGGGTCTTCCTCTGCAGGCGCACGCCCGCGAACATGAGGTGCGAGGTGGAGCTCCCGACGTCGATGCCCACCGTGGTGAGCTCGACGTTCTCGACCTTCCAGATGTACTCGACGAGGCGCCCGCGCTCGCCGGGCGTCATCTCGTGGACGTGGTCTCCGTCGCCCTCGTGCGTCCTCACGACTTCGATCGGCGCGTCACGTTTTCCTGGTAGAGCTTCAGCCACTCCTGGTCCTTGTCGATGGCCTCGGACGGGTTCACGGGGTGCAGCGTCTTCCCGTCGAACTCGGAAGGGACCTTGCGGTTCGACGGCGTGAAGTCCTTCTTCGCGAGGAGCGCCTGGCCCTCCTGCCCCAGGAAGAAGTCGTGCAGGAGCTCCGCGGCGTTCGGGTGCGGGGCGCTCTTCACCACCGCCACGCCGTGGAGCTGCACGATGATCGGGTCCATGGTGAACCAGTCGATGCTCTCGCCCTTGCGCTTCAACTGCGGCGGCTTGTAGCTGTAGACGTCGAGTGCCAGCGCGATCTCGCCGGAGGCGACCAGGTTCGCGAGGAGCGTGTGGCCCTTCCTCACGTTGATGCCGTTCTTGTCGGCGATGTCCCGGAAGAGCTTCACGCCCGCGGCCCCGCCCAGCTGCTCGGTCAGGGCGCCGAACCAGCCCTGGTCGTCCACCTCGGCGCCCAGCCGGCCCTTCCAGCGCGGGTCGAGGAGGTCCTTGTAGCTCTTCGGGAGCTCGTCCTTCTTCACCTTGTCCGTGTTGTACGCGAGCACGAAGACGTCGAGCGTCGAGGTCGCGTACTCGTGGTGCGAGGGCACGATGCCGCGCGTGATGTCCGCGTAGAGCGGCGTGTCGATCGCGCGCAGCAGCTTCTCGCGGTGGAGCGCCTCCATCTCCGGCAGGTTGTTCTCGATGAAGTCCACGTCGTGGCGCCCCGCGGCGTTCTCGCGGATCGTGCGCTGGACGACGTTCTCGGAGCTCGAGCGCCAGTCGGTCACCTTCACGCCGTACTTCTTCGTGAAGGCCTCGAACACGGGCTGCAGGTCCGTGGTCTGGCTCGAGTGGTACACCATGACCGTGCCTTCCTTCTTCGCCGCCTCCGCGAGGCGCTGCATGCGCGCATCCGGCGCCTGTCCCCAGGCGAGCGCCGCGAATCCGAGGGATGCGAGCAATGCGAGAGAGCGTTTCATGGGTCTACCCTTTCCGCGCGCGGCGCCGGTTCCTGGTGGTTGACGGGGCGCGCGCCGAGCGCGCGCCAATCGGTGCCCTTGGGCACGATGCCCTCGAACGAGCGCAATTCTGCCTTCGGCATGGACGGCCCGGCGGCGCCGATGGCCGGACCGCCCGCCGCGAAGCGGCGCGCCGCCTCGACCATGATGCGCCGGAACTCGACGATCGCGAGGTCGCTCGCGCCCAGCCGCTCGCGGCTGCGGTCGGCGATCCGGCCCATCGTCTCCCACATCGCCATGTCCTGCATGGGAATGCCGCGGATGCCGGTGAAATCGCCCAGCTTCATGGCGTTCCGGTCCTGCAGGAAATCGTTGTCGCGCACGCGGCGCTTGCGCGAGCGATGGTCGAGATCGATCCCCGGCTGCGCGCCGCAGAACTTGCGCCAGGCCTCCGGGTCGATGCCGGACCCCGTGTCGCTCCACGCGATGAAGTAGAACATCGTGCCGGTGTCGTCCCTCGGCACGTTCACGTTCGCGAGGTTGTAGAGGTTGTTGGGCGGGATCAGCACCATGTTGGGCGCGACGAAGAGCGAGATCCGCACGTAGTCGTGGGTGGCCGAGTCCACGATCGGGCGCCGGATGGCCGCGTAGCGGAAGCCGAAGGGCGTCTCCTGGAGCTGAAGGCGCGGCGCCTTGTCCGTGGACGGGCGCGGCCACGCCCTGTCCGTCGCCCGGGCGCCGTCCACGCGTGCGGGCGGCATGTCCGTCGAGTGGAGGCTCGAGCTGTGCGCGGAATCGATCGCGCCCTCGAGGATCTGCGCCCAGTTCGCCTCGACCTGGACCTTCACGATGGACACACGGGTGGCCGGCGTGGGCGCGAACGCGGGCCGCTCGAAGGCGGGCATCGTATCGGCGGGGCCCAGGTACGCCCACACGAGCCCGCCCGCCTCCTCGCACGGATAGGCCGTGTGCCTCACCTTGCCGCAGAGCTCGCTCGCCGCGGGCTCCGAGGGCATTTCGAGCACGATGCCGCGCACGTCGACCTTCCAGCCGTGGTAGAGGCAGCGCAGGCCCCCTTCCTCGTTCCGGCCGAGGGCGAGGGAGGCGCGGCGGTGCGGGCAGTGCTCGTCCAGCACGCCCAGGCGCCCCGCGGTGTCGCGGAAGACGACCAGGTCTTCGCCCAGCACGCGGGTGCGGACCGGCGTGCCGTCGCTTTCCGCCACCTCTTCCGACAGGCACACGGGCATCCAGTGCCGGCGCATGATGCCGCCCATGGGGGCATCGCCCTCGACGCGGCACAGGAGGTCGTTTTCTTGCGGCGTGAGCATGTTAAGTTAGGGGCCTAAGTTTCCCACCCTACCCGACTTCGCGCCCGCCTGTCGAGGCCGTCCATCCATGAACCTGCAGGTCGCCCGCGCGGTGACGATCGCCCGGGACATCCGGCTCCTGGAGCTGCGCCCCCCCGGGGGCGGCGAGCTTCCGGCATTCACCCCCGGCGCCCACGTGGCGGTCACCGCGCCCAACGGCATGCGGCGGCAGTACTCGCTCTGCAACGATCCCGCGGACCGGTCGCGCTACGAGATCGCGGTTAAGCGCGACGGCGCGGGCCACGGCGGCTCCGTCAGCATGGCGGACCACGTGCACGCGGGCGACCTCCTCCCGGTGGAGCCCCCGCGCAACGCCTTCGAGCTCTCGCCCGGCGCTCCCTCCTTCGTCTTCATCGCGGGCGGCATCGGCATCACGCCCATCATGTCGATGGTCCGCCAGCTCGCGCGCGAGGGGACCCGGCGCTACCGCCTCTACTACTGCACGCGCTCGCCCGGGGAGACGGCGTTCCGCGAGGAGCTTTCGGCCGACCCGTTCCGCGAGAACGTCGTGATCCACCACGACGGCGGCGACCCCGCGCGCGCCCTCGACCTCTGGCCGCTCCTCGAGAAGCCCACGCGCGCCCATATCCACTGCTGCGGGCCGCGCCCGCTCCTGGAGGCCGTGCGCGACATGAGCGGCCATTGGCCCGCCTCGGCGGTGCGCTTCGAGAGCTTCGTGGACGCCGCGGCCGCGGAGCGCCCGGAGGACCGCGCGTTCACCGTGGTGCTCGCCCGGTCCGGCGCGCGGATCGCGGTGCCGCCCGGACGCTCGATCCTCGAGGCGATGCGCGCGGGCGGCCACGACGCGCCCAGCTCCTGCGAGAGCGGAACCTGCGGCACGTGCCGCACGACGCTCCTCTCCGGAGAGCCGGATCACCGCGACATGGTGCTCACGGAGGAGGAGCGCGCGACCCGCATCATGATCTGCGTGTCGCGCGCGCGCTCCGCCGAGATCGCGATCGATCGATGAGCGCGCGGCGCCTGCGCATCGGAGTGGCGGGCCTCGGCCGGGGCTTCACGCTCACGCTCCCCGCGCTCGCACGCCATCCGCGGGTGGCGCTCGTGGCGGCGGCGGACCCGCGCGAGGAGGCGCGCGTGCGCTTCGCCGCGGACTTCGGCGCCGCGGCGCACGAGACGGTGGAGGCCCTCTGCGCCGATCCGTCGGTCGAGGCGGTCTACGTCGCCACGCCGCACGAGCTGCATGCCGCGCACGCCGTGCTGGCGGCCCGGCACGGGAAGCACGTGCTCGTCGACAAGCCCATGGCGATCGCGATCGAAGAGGCGCAGTCGATGATCGCCGCCGCCCGCGCGGCCGGCGTGCACATCGTGGTGGGGCCCAGCCACAGCTTCGACGCGCCCGTCGCCCGCGCCCGCGAGATGATCGCGAGCGGCGCCCATGGCCGCGTGCGCATGCTTACGGCGATGTACCACACGGACTTCCTGTACCGGCCGAGGCGGCCGGAGGAGCTCGACACGGCGAAGGGCGGCGGCGTGGTGCCGAGCCAGGCCGCGCACCAGGTGGACGTGCTGCGCCTCCTCGCGGGCTCCCGCGCGAAGAGCGTGCGCGCCGCGTGCGGCGCGTGGGATCCGGCGCGACCGACGCAGGGCGCGTACGGCGGGCTCGTCACCTTCGAGGACGGCGTCTTCGCGACGCTCGCCTACAGCGGCTACGGCCACTTCGACGGCGACGAGCTCTGCGACGCCATCGGCGAGACCGGCCGCGAGAAGGATCCCGCGGCGTACGGCTCGGCGCGCCGCGCGCTCGCGGCCTCCGCGCCGGGCGAGGGCGAGGCGCACGCCAAGAACGCGCGCAATTACGGCGGCGCGTCCTATGCGCCGGCGGGCGACGGCGACGCGCCGTGGCACGAGCACTTCGGCTTCGTCCTCGCCTCCTGCGAGCGCGCGGACCTGAGGCCCACCGCGAAGGGCGTCTGGATCTACGGCGACGAGGATCGCCGCTTCGAGGCGATGCCGAAGCCCGCGATCCCGCGCGCCGCCGTGCTGGACGAGCTCTGCGCCGCCGCGCTGGACGGCAAGCCGCCGCTCCACGACGGCTTCTGGGGAATGGCGACGCTCGAGGTGTGCCTCGCCATCCTGCGATCGTCCCGGGAAGGGCGGGAGATCGGGCTTTCGCACCAGGGCCCCATGGGATAATCGAAGATGGCCACCGCGCCCCTCGAGAAGCAATCCACCCGCGAGATCCTGCGGCACTGGCGCGAAGCGGTCCCGGACGATCGCCTCGCGCACCTCGTGAAGGACGCGAGCCGCGCCTTCGTGCGCGCGCTGCAAACGCGGCTGGTGGAGCACGACGTGGCTCCCGGCCACTGGAATTTCCTGCGCGTGCTCTGGGAGCGGGACGGCCTCACGCAGCGCGAGCTCTCGGAGCAGGCGGGCGTGATGGAGCCCACGACCTTCTCGGCGTTGAAGGGCATGGAGCGCGCGGGCTACATCGAGCGCCGGCAGCTCCCCCATAACCGCAAGAACGTGCACGTCTTCCTCACCCCGCGCGGCCGCGCGCTCAAGGCGAAGCTCGTGCCGCTCGCGGAGGAAGTGAACCGCGTCGCGGTGGCCGGCCTTCCCGCCGCGGAGATCGCGAGCCTTCGCCGCGTGCTCCTCGCCCTGATCGAGAACCTCGCGCGCGACGAGGCCGAGCCCGCCGCGCCGCCTTCCCGCGCGCGCCGCGCCCGCCCGTGAGCCCCTCCGTCCCGCTCCCGGGCGCCGTGCGCCTGGCCGAGCTTCCCCCGCTCTCGCTCTACGTGCACGTGCCGTGGTGCCTGCGCAAGTGCCCCTACTGCGACTTCAACTCGCACGAGAAGCGCGGCGAGCTGCCGGAAGCGCAGTACGTGGACGCGCTCGCGGCCGACCTGGAGGCCGTCCTTCCCTCGATCTGGGGCCGGCGCATCCGCACGATCTTCATCGGCGGCGGGACGCCCAGCCTTTTCGCCCCGGACGCGATCGACCGCCTGCTGGTCGCGATCCGCACGCGCCTCACCGTCGATCCGGAGGCCGAGATCACGCTCGAGGCCAATCCCGGAACCTTCGAGGCGGAGCGCTTCCGCGGCTATCGCGCGGCCGGCGTGAACCGGCTCTCGGTCGGCGTGCAGAGCTTCTCGGATGAGCGCCTGGCCGCCATCGGGCGCGTGCACGGCGCGGACGAGGCGCGCCGCGCGCTCGCCCATGCCCTCGAGACCTTTCCCACCGTGAACGCGGACCTCATGTACGCGCTGCCGGGCCAGTCCCTCGAGGAAGCGCTCGCGGACGTGGGCGAGGCGATCGCGCTCGGCGCGCCCCACGTGAGCGCGTACCACCTCACGCTCGAGCCGGACACGCACTTCCACCGCTTTCCTCCCGCGCTCCCGGACGAGGACGCGGCCGCCGACATGCAGGTCGCGATCGAGGAGGCGCTCGCCGCGGCGGGGCTCGAGCACTACGAGACCTCGGCCTTCGCGCGGCCGGGCCACCGCGCGCGCCACAACCTCAATTACTGGACGTTCGGCGACTACGTGGGGATCGGCGCCGGCGCCCACGGGAAGATCTCGTTTCGCGACCGGATCGTGCGCGAGTCGCGCATACGCAAGCCCGCGACCTACATGCGCGCGGCGATCGGGGGAAGCGCCGTCGAGGAGTCGCACGAGGTCCCGCCGGCGGAGCGGCCGTTCGAGTTCATGCTGAATGCGCTGCGCCTGGTCGAGGGCTTCCCGGTCGCGCTCTTCGCCGAGCGGACGGGGCTTCCGGTCACGGTCGTCGAGCGCGAGCTCGCCGCGGCGGAAGCGG